>Ga0194063_10000245_pt1 | contig 40567 bp, 38 predicted proteins | sample SepL3720m_MetaG_FD_155459 | JGI IMG/M metagenome (GOLD analysis project Ga0194063, IMG submission 155459) | Anoxic zone freshwater microbial communities from boreal shield lake in IISD Experimental Lakes Area, Ontario, Canada - Sep2016-L373-20m | ecosystem: Environmental > Aquatic > Freshwater...
AAATGAAGCTAGTATCATTGGTCATTTCGGCCTTGGCTTCTATAGTTCTTTCATGGTAAGTGATAAAGTAGCCGTAGTGTCCAAAAGTTTTCGCGAAGGAAGTACTGCTGTACAATGGGAATGCGACGGAAGTCCGGAGTTTAGCTTAACCGAAGTGGAAAAGGAAAACAGGGGTACGGATATTATTTTGCATTTGAACGAAGAGAGCCAGGAGTTTTTAGAAGCTGATCGAATTCGTACGGTGTTAGAAAAATTCTGTAGATTTTTACCCGTGCCTATTTTCTTTGAGGATAAACAAATCAATAACCCTAGTCCAGCCTGGACCAAGAAGCCAGCTGATTTAACAGAAGAAGAGTATAAGAATTTTTACAAGGAATTGTATCCTTTTAGTGAGCCGCCTTTATTCTGGATTCACTTAAATGTTGATTATCCTTTTAATTTGACGGGTATTTTGTATTTCCCTAAAATCAAACAGAGCTATGAAATACAAAAGGATAAAATACAATTGTATTGCAACCAGGTATTTGTTACCGATGAGGTAAAAGATATTGTACCTGAATTTTTAATGCTCTTGCATGGTGTCATCGATTCTCCTGACATTCCTTTGAATGTTAGTCGCAGTTATTTACAAGGCGACCCCAATGTTCGCAAGATCAATGCGCATATTACCAAGAAGGTAGCAGATAAATTAGAAGAGATTTTTAAATCAGATAGAAAATCTTTTGAAGAAAAATGGGAAAGTCTTGGATTATTTGTGAAGTACGGAATGATGACGGATGATAAATTTCTGGAAAAGGCCAATAAGTTTTTAGTATTGGAAAATACAGCAGGTGGTTTTCAAACGCTGGAAGAATACAAGCTTGCCACTGAAACATTGCAGAAAAACAAAGATGGCAAACAGGTCATTTTATATACTAATAATCCTGTACAACAAGATGCGTTTATTCAACAGGCCAATGCAAAAGGCTATGTGGTGGTAAAACTAGAATCCATTATCGATAATGGCTTCTTGAATCAGATGGAGATGAAATGGGAGAATGTGCAGTTTGTTAGAGTAGATAGTGATATTGTTGATAATTTGATTGATAAGCAAGAAACCAGTGAATCGGTTTTGGCAAAGGAGGAAGAAGCAACACTCAAGAGTTTATTTATCGTACAACATCCCGAATTGAATGTAACCGTAGAAGTAAAAGGGCTGAGTACAGAAGCACCTCCGGTAATTGCAACGCGCCCAGAATTTATGCGCCGTATGAAAGATATGGCTTCAATGCAGGGTGGAATGGGTGCTTTTTATTCTAATATGCCTGACGAAGTTACCCTAACAGTAAATGGTAATCATCCGGTGTATAAAAACATACTGGCTTCTACTGAATCTGATAAAAAAGAAAAAATGGTTCAAAACTTAGCAGACCTTGCTTTGCTATCACAAGGTTTATTGAAGGGAAGTAGCCTCACCAATTTTATCAACAGAAGCGTAGAAATGATGAACTAATAAATTGTAAAAGAACTACCAATAAAAAGGGGGCAGTCTAAAGGTAGCCCCCTTTTTTATTATTTGACAGGATAATATAACCCCAAGACGGGGCATTCTTTCTCCATTCAAGGTGCTTCAAATTCCACCTATTTTTAGGTTGTTGGCGATTGCTATCAACAAGTGTTCAATTGGAGGGTGTTGATCTTGGAGTTTTACCTATCTGAAAAATCAAGAGCAGCAAAACGAAGCGCATTTGATATTGCAAAAAATAGGTTTGATATAAAAAAAGCTAAGCTATTATAATAACATTAAGCCACAGCCCCTGATGGCACTGTTGTCAATCCTTCCTTCCACTTCAAAACTTCCGTTTTTGTACAACCTGCCTATATCATCTGTAGCAATAAAAGAACAACTGTACAGGTTGGCAAGGTCAATGATATTAAGGGCACCCCTCATAAGTGTATTGTCAAAAGCTAAGGAAACTTCAAAGGGATCATCTTCCTCTCTTATTAATATTTTCATCCAAGATGGACAATGAAAAAAGCCTTCTCCTTTTGAATAGGCTTGCGATAACAATTCTGTCATGCCATATTCTGAATGTACTGTTTGTAATTGTAAATGCGATTCTAGTTCGGCATGTACTTCAGCTCTGGTAAGTTCCTTTCTACGGCCTTTCATGCCACCGGTTTCCATAACAATGGTATGCTTTAATTCCATTGGATAAAGCGCAGCAAAATCCAATAAAGCGTAGGTGACACCAATTAATATCGTGGGTTGTTGCAGCAGCTCATTGTGTAATAATGTGCTGTGCAGTTTATCGTGGTCCTGTAAATAAAATCCATTCAAAGGATGATTGGATTCCTTCATCAATGCATCTACCATAAATACCAAAGAAGAATTCCCCCTCTCTAAATACGAAGGTAGGAGTCCCAGTATACAGTAGTTTCTTGGATGACCATAAAAATGTTGAAAGGCCTTCAAAAAACTTTTTCTATATAATTCAGCATCCTTTAGGAAATGTTTGCTATTCATACTGCCAGTAGTGCCACTGCTCTCAAATTCTATTGTTGCATCAAAATTGCCAACCTTTACTTCGTGGGATTTAAAAAACTGTATGGGTAGAAAAGGGATTTCTGTTATGGTATGTATGGCTGCTGGAATAGTATGTATCGAGTCGCAATATTTTCTATAAATATCGTTATGCGCGTACTGAAACCTGAAAATATCAATAGCCAATTTGTTAAAATCTTGTTCATTGGCAGCGAATATCCTGGCTTCCAGGTCTATATTTTTTTCGGCAGTATTCAATTTCTATCACTAAATTTGAAACACTAAATTACGACAATGCGGTACATCCTCCTCATAGCCATTACAGGAATTCTTTTTATTGCTTGTAAAAAAGACAAGTATACGACTGTGCCACAAATTGAGTTTAAGTCCATTAAACCCAATGCAGCTTACAGCAATGTGCCCGTTAATCAACAGCAAATTCCAGTTATGACGATTACGGTAACTGATGCAGAAGGTGATTTGGGGTTCAAAAGTCAAAAAGACACTTCCTATATTGTTGTCAAAAACCTACTTACTGGCAAAATTGATTCTTTGATACTCCCAGATATCCAAACCAGTGCTGTCAAAAATTTCAAAGGCGATATTTCAGTCAATTTGGCTAATTTTTTAGGAGCAAGCAATCGTCCAAGGCCCAAGACCGATACGCTTTATTTTGAAGTTTATTTGAAGGATTTTGCAAAAAATAAAAGCAATATCATCAGAACTGCAGCGCCTGTTTATTACATCACGCCCTGATGAACTGGTTTCGGTTCATACTGTCTCATTCTATCTTTATTGCCTTTTGTGCAGTGGGCTTAACGCTACAAACTTATCAATTACTTCAAGTAAAACAGGATTGGTATGTATATGGATTCATTTTCTTTGCAACCCTTCTTAGTTATAATATTTATTGGTTATTAAGCGCCTATTTTTATCAGACTGACAATAAGCAATCAATCTTGCTAAAAAAGGAAGCTGTCAAATTATTCTTGGTTTGTATTGCTATCCCTGCCATTTTATATTGTTTCAAATCTGTTCAGTTTAATATGGGCGCAATTATTATTGTAGTCCTTTTAAGCAGTTTATATTTTCTACCCATCATCTCATTTCGGGTGTTTAAGTTTTCTTTCAGTATGGGTATATATAAGACCATTATATTGGCCTTGGTTTGGACCTTGGTAACCGCCCTTCTTCCGCTTCAGAAAGCATTGTATGAATTAAATATGGCCGAAGTACTATTGCTGGGCAATAGGTTTATGTTTATGTTGCTTTTGTGTATCATATTCGATACCCGGGATATTGCAATAGATCAGGTGCGTGGACAAGAAAGCCTGGCTACCTATTTTACTGCTAAAAGCCTGTTTTATGTAGTATGGTCACTGGTGATTTGTCTGATTTTGTTAAACAATTACTATGCTTTCAACGGAATAAACTTCAAGCAATCAGCTGCTTTACAAATAAGTTTATTGGGTACCGTGATGGGGTATAAATATTCTACAACAGCAAGGGGCTATATTTTTTATTATTTTTTCATCGATGGCTTAATGTTATTTTCTGCACTGGCCACCTTCATTGCATCTATTTAACTAATTTTGCATTCTATAAAATATATCTATGGCAAAAGGAAAAAAAGCTGCCTCCATTTTAAATGCAGCATCTTGGGAGTTTCTCAAAAATTATATCAATAATCCTTCACCAGTAGGATTTGAGAGCAGTGGTCAAAAATTATGGTTAAAATATACCAAAGATTTTGCTGATACACAATTTACAGACCCCTATGGTACGGCAGTAAGTGTTATCAATCCTGATGCGCCATTCAAAGTTGTTATTGAGGCACATGCCGATGAAATCAGTTGGTTTGTCAATTATATTTCTCCAGACGGATTGTTATACTTAAAACGCAATGGGGGAGTAGATCATCAGATAGCTCCTGCAAAGCGAGTTTTGATTCATGGAAAAAAAGGGGCAGTAAAAGCTGTATTTGGATGGCCTGCTATACATTCAAGGATTAGTAACAATGACAATAAAGAGCCACAACCAAAAGTGGATAATTTATTTTTAGATTGTGGCGCCAGAAATAAAAAAGAAATAGAAAGTTTAGGTATTCATATTGGTGCGGTAGTAACTTATGAAGAAGGGTTTGAGTCCTTAGCGTATGGCTACTTAATTGGTCGCGCATTTGATAATCGTATTGGCGGTTTTATGATTGCCGAAGTAGCAAGACTCTTAAAAGCAAATAAGAAAAAATTGCCTTATGGATTATATGTTGTTAATGCCGTACAGGAAGAAATTGGCTTGCGTGGTGCAGAAATGATTGCCCGAAGAATAAAGCCCAATGTAGCCATCATAACCGATGTAACCCATGATACTACTACCCCCATGATGAATAAAGTAATGGATGGCGAAACAGCCTGTGGTAAAGGACCTGCCCTTACTTATGGGCCTGCGGTGCATAATAAAATGTTGGATTTGGTACAAGCCACTGCTGCCAAACATAAAATTCCTGTTCAATGTCATGCGGTGAGCAGAAGTACGGGTACTGATACCGATTCATTTGCTTATGCCAATGATGGTTGCCCAAGTGTTTTAATTTCTATTCCATTGCGTTATATGCATACAACCGTTGAAATGTTGCATACCAGTGATATTGAACATACGATTAAACTGATGTATGAAACATTGTTAAGCCTTAGTCCTAAAACCAACCTTAGTTATTTTTAATTGCATAAGATTGAAATGATAAAGGGATTGATTTTTTGTTGTTTGTTGTTATCGGCTTGTTCTTTGGCGAATGATAAAGCAGCTGAAGCAAAAGCTGCTAGGGAGGCTTCGGATAGTATCATGCGGGCATTTGAATCAATTGATAAGGATTTGAAAAAATCTAATGATACTTTGTTGAAGGCATTTGAACAAAAATTAGATAGTTTAAATAAATAATTATGGACGATCGGTTTATTAAATACACAAAGCTTTCATTAATTATATTTCTGCTATTCCTTGCCATACCGGTTAGTTTTAGTTTGGTATTTGGTATTTTTTATGGATTGTCAGCTGTTATTTCCTCAAAGCCTGTTGATCTTATTTTTGAAATATTTGTCATTTCCTTTCCGCCTTTAATATTTTGTACTGCTTATTCCATTTTTTTTGTTAGAACAAAATCGCATCCTTCCGCATTTGTTAAATATTTCTCCTGGTGCCTATTTACGGTGGGTATATTGATCAGTTTATATTTTTTAATAAATGATTTAAGCACTTATTTTAAAGTGCATTACCACGATGTAACCAATTATTCAGTTTTCGCACAATGGTATTTGGCCGGCAATATTGCTGCCATATTTTTAATTGGGGTAATGCAGGCTTTCACTACTAAGAAAGAAAAAGATTGGATGGAAAAAGCCAAGGATAGGGCTACTGCTTCCAATTGAAATATTCCCGCAGATTCATATTAATGCCAAATTGATGATAGCCTTTGGTATTTTGATAATAGCCTGTGGCATAGCGAAATTGTATTTTATTGAATAGCACTCCCAGTCCGAATGACATTCCATTAAAGCCATTGCTGCCACTACTAATTTTTAGTTCAGTCCTTCTAAGGTGATTATAGCCTACAGTCAATTCTATTTTATCGCCAATGTAAAACTGTGTTGCTAACACCACATGACGAAATATTTTGTCGGTTGTAAATTTTTTATTTGCGCTATTGTCTGAATATATGTTTTCATTGAATGTACTATCCTGGTACCGGATATCGAACTGGTGCAAGTGATGCAGCGTAATAGAAAATTGTAAGGGAATGCTGCTAAGCTTTTTACTGAATCCCAATTGCACATCAAATGGCAGGTCTTCTTTTTCTGTTCCATAGGCTTTTATTTGGCTGCCCATGTTTTTTGCCAAAAAGCCAACTTGAATAAATTTATTTTCATCTGTATAGGTAATGCCAAAATCTCCTGCTATGCCATTGCTTGTATATTGGCCATAGGCTGATTGTATATACTTTAAATTTATTCCATAGTGCCATTGTGGTTTAAATTCCTGGGCGGCGCTGATGGTAACTACATAATCCTTTGGGTGAAAGCTTCCCATAATATTTCCAGCTGCATCGGTGGCTGTTGTTTTTCCATAATTGAAAAAAATCACTGCTGCAGCCAATTGCATTTTTAGCGGGAGGATTTTTTTTACATACATCAAATGATAGTTTCCAATTCCTGCAAAAAAAGCGTTGAAGGAAGCGGAGAGTTGGGCATCCATACTATCTCTTAAGAGTGCAGGATTTTGATTGGCAATATTGATGTCTTTATTTTGATTGCTAATATTGATGCCGCCTAAAGCGGTATTTTGTGGGCCACCTGGTATTTTTAAAAAATTGTAACTGCTATTGCCTCCAATTGTTTGCGCATGGCTTCCTAGCTGTATTAATACCAATAGCAGACTTAGTATGTATAGGGCATTGCGTTTCCTCATATTCGAATAATAAAAGACAATTAAAGATACTGGCTTTAGACGGAATGGCAGTATCGATAGCAAGGGGATAGGTTGTAAGTTTTATTGTACACTAAATACATTCCTTCTTCTTTTCTATTAAATGAAAATCCCCTCCGTTAAAACGGAGGGGATGAATTTAACCCTAAAATCAACCAACATGATTTAGTTGAATCAATCAGGGTAATAACGTAAAAATCTTTCTCAGGGTTGGCTATAGCCCCAAAAGAACTTATTATTTTATGATAAAGCCAATTCAAGTACCTGTTGCATATTCTTCACATAGTGAAATTTAATGCCCTTTATGAATTGGTTATTTATTTCCTGTACATCTTTTTCGTTTTGCCAGCACATAATAATTTCCTTTAAGCCAGCTCTTTTAGCAGCCAATACTTTTTCTTTGATGCCGCCTACTGGTAAAACCTGTCCTCGCAGGGTAATTTCTCCTGTCATGGCTAAAAATGGTTTTACTTTTCTACCTGTAAAGGCACTGGCTAGTGCAGTTAACATGGTAATGCCAGCACTTGGTCCATCTTTGGGAACTGCTCCTTCCGGAACATGTATATGTACATCCTTCTTATTAAATTGATCCGGGTCTATATTTACTTTTTTGCAATTGGCCTCCAAATAGGTTAAAGCTGTACTGGCACTTTCCTTCATCACATTACCTAGGTTGCCTGTAAGTTTAAGTTCTCCCTTACCATCACTTAATTGTGTTTCTATAAATAAGATGTCGCCACCTACATAGGTCCAAGCAAGGCCTACCGCTACACCGGGCATATTGGCTGTTTTATAAATCTCGTTGCTATACTTTGTTCTGCCTAAAATCCTTTCTACATCATTGCCAGTAACAGTGGCTTTTAATTTCCCTTTTACTACTAATTCCTTTGCTTGAAAACGCATGACACTGGCCAGTTGTCTGTCTAATTCTCTTACACCACTTTCTCTGGTATAGTCTTCAATAATTTTTTCAAGTACAGCATCACTGATTTTAAAACTATTTTCCTTTAGTCCATGCATTTCTTTTTGCTTAGGCATCAGGTGCCTCTTAGCAATTTCAATTTTTTCTTCTACTGCATATCCGCTCAGATCTATGATTTCTAATCGGTCTCTTAATGCAGGTTGAATATTGCTGAGGTTGTTAGCAGTGGCAATGAATAAAACCTTGCTTAAATCATATTCTAATTCAAGGTAATTATCATAAAAAGAATGGTTTTGTTCGGGATCCAATACTTCCAATAAGGCCGAGGAGGGGTCGCCACGAAAATCATTGCCCACTTTATCAATTTCATCCAATATCATTACAGGATTACTGCTTTTAACTTTCCGAATAGATTGTAGAATTCTACCGGGCATTGCACCAATATAGGTTTTACGATGTCCACGTATTTCGCTTTCATCATGCAATCCGCCTAAGCTAACTCTAACATATTTTCTGTTAATAGCAGCTGCAATACTTTTTCCTAAACTTGTTTTACCAATACCGGGAGGGCCTAAAAAGCAAAGAATGGGTGATTTCATATCACCTTTTAATTTTAATACAGCTAGGTATTCCAAAATTCTTTCTTTTATTTTTTGCATTCCGTAGTGATCAATATCAAGTACCTTTTTTGCTTTCTTTAAATCATATTGATCTTCGGTATAATCTTCCCAAGGGAGATCAAGCATTAAGTCGAGGTGATTGTAGACAACAGAATAATCGGGTGTACTGGGATGCATCCTTTCCAGTTTTTCCGCTCCCTTATTAAACATTTCCTTAGCAGCAGCAGGCCATTTTTTTGTTTCTGCTTTTTTCTGCATCTCTTTTACTTCCGCCACATTATCGCCACCCAATTCTTCTTTGATGGCTTTCATTTGTTGTTGCAGAAAATATTCGCGTTGTTGTTTATCTAATTCAGCTCTCGTCTTATTGGTTACTTTGTTTTTCAGCTCGGTATACTGCAATTCTGTTTGCATCAAATTCATCAGCAGTTCTGCTCTTTCTTTGATACTATGAATTTCCAGTAGTTTTTGTTTTTCTCTGATATCGCTATTTAAATTACTACTAACAAAATGAATAAGGAAAGAAGGGTTTTCAATGTTTTTTAAAATGATGGAAGCCTCGCTGGGCATGTTGGGACTCATGCTAATAATTTGTGCAGCAAGGTCTTTGATGCTGCCAACCATGGCATTGAAATCAGGATCATCAGCTAGAATTTCCTCTTCAATTATTTTGATTTTTGCCTTGAAATAGGGTTCTTCGCTAAGGATTTCAACAATATTGAATCGCTTTCTTCCCTGAATAATGATGGTGGTTCCTCCGTCTGGCATTTTAATGAGCTTCACAATTTTTGCAACAGTGCCAATAGCTTCCAAATCGGTTACAAGGGGTTCTTCAACATTACTGTCTTTTTGCGCTACCACACCTATCAATTTGTCAGCCTTATATGCATCATTTACTGCCTTAATACTCTTGTCTCTCCCAACTGTTATAGGTATTACAACACCAGGGAAAAGTACTGTATTGCGTAACGGGAGTAGGGCAATTTCCTCTGGAATTGGCTCTGATGCAGCATTTGGGTCATCCTGATCGTTCATAGGTATGATGGGCATAAACTCCATTTCCTCTTCTGTTCCTTGCAAATAAAACTTTTTATTCATAATTGGTTAATATAAAGCCAAAATGTCAAGAGATCTAAAAGAATCACTATTTTTTGGCGGAAGTATATACAGTCAAGATTAATGCCGAAAATTAGTATTGCCTTCAGGGTTTTCAATAAATCTGAAGGTTGAATTAGACATTTTGTAATCAGCAACAAAATTACTGAAGAATGCCTGTAATCCTATTTAAATTCCTATCGAAGGCTGGTTTTAACAGTAATGACGGGCAGTATAATTGCGAATGGTTTGCGAAAATATTTGATTATTTTTGAGTAAGGGAAAATTAAATCAGCATTTAGGAAATAAAATTCTGAAAAATAATTATGGCAAGTGTTTTAATCATTGATGATGAAAGGGCAATACGAAAAACTTTATCTGAAATTCTTAGTTATGAGGGTTATAAGATAGATGAGGCAAGTGATGGAGAAGAGGGATTAAAACTATTCAGTTCCAAAACTTATGGTGTTGTCTTGTGTGATATCAAGATGCCCAAGATGGATGGACTTGAATTTTTAGAGAAAGCAAAAGAAATAAATGCAGATGTTCCCATCATTGTAATCAGTGGACATGGAAATATTGATACTGCTGTAGAGGCGGTGAAGAAAGGTGCATTTGATTATGTAAGTAAGCCGCCTGATTTGAATCGTTTGCTAATTACATTGAGGAATGCCTTAGATAAGCAAGTGCTTGTTTCCGAAGCAAAAACCCTTAAACGCAAAGTGAGTAAGGTGCAGGAAATGATCGGCGAGAGTGCTGCTATCAAAAAGATTAAAGAAACAGTAGAGAAAGTGGCACCTACTGATGCCAGAGTTTTAATTACCGGTGAGAACGGAGTAGGAAAGGAATTGGTAGCAAGATGGATTCATGAAAAAAGCAATCGTAGTACTGGTCCAATCATCGAAGTTAACTGCGCAGCCATTCCAGGCGAATTAATAGAAAGCGAATTATTTGGCCACGAAAAGGGATCTTTCACTTCTGCCATCAAACAACGAATTGGAAAATTTGAAGCTGCAAATACTGGTACACTTTTTTTGGATGAGATAGGGGATATGAGTGCTACTGCTCAAGCAAAAGTATTAAGGGCTTTACAGGAAGGGAAGATTACACGTGTGGGAGCTGAAAAAGATATTAATGTGGATGTAAGAGTGGTAGCTGCTACCAACAAAGATTTGTTAAAAGAAGTGGAATCTAAGAATTTCCGATTGGATTTATATCATCGCTTGGGGGTTATCATTATACATGTGCCTTCCTTGAATGAACGAAGGGAAGACGTGCCCTTGTTGATTGACTATTTTCTGGCCATCATTGCGGCAGATTATGGTCAGCCAAAAAAAGAAATTGAAAAGAAAGCACTTGAGTATTTACAACATTATAATTGGACTGGTAACATTAGGGAATTGAGGAATGTGGTAGAGCGCTTGATTATTTTATCTGGTAAAACCATTACCGTTGAAGATGTGAAGAGTTATGTATTGGGGTAGTGTATGGCTTTTTTTCACTTAATTATTTAATTGCAGTTGCTGTATCAATATTTGCTTTCCAGTATTAGGGGGCATAAGGAACTAGTCGTTTAACTTGTTAGCTTCTTTCACCATTCGATTAAATCATCGCATTAACATGAATACAATTTACTGTATCAGTGGGCTCGGTGCAGACGAACGGGCATTTGCAAAGCTTCAGATTAATGGCTTTCGGCTGCATTTAATTCCATGGGTGGACCCAATTAAAAATGAAGCAATCGAATCCTATGCTGCCAGAATGAGTGAACAGATAAAAGAAGACAATCCAATACTTATGGGACTTTCTTTTGGTGGGATAATGTGTATTGAAATTGCCAAACAAAGAAAGGTTAGGCAGATTATATTAATCAGCAGCGTAAAAACCAGTGCTGAATTACCCGCTTGGATGAAATTGGTGGCGAAGTCTAAATTGAATAAAATTTATCCTATGAAGAGTTACAAAATTACTGAGCCCATTCAGAATTATTTTTTGGGCGCCAGTACGAAGGATGAAAAAGATATGGCCAACGCTTATCGTCAACAGGCAAAAATGGGGTATACCAATTGGGCAGTGAATGAAGTACTCAATTGGAAGAATGAATGGACGTTTCCACGTTGTTTTCATATTCACGGGACGGAGGATAAGATTTTCCCCATAAAGAATATAAAAGCGAATATGATTATTGAAGGGGGCGGGCATTTTATGATCATGAATAAAGCTGCCGAAGTAAGTGATGCCATTCAAATGGCCCTCAATTCGATTTGTTAAAGAACTTAAACATTTTATGAGCGGTTTTCCACGCTACAATATAATATGGTACTTTTGGCCTTCAAAATATAAACTTACTATGGGTTGGATTATTTTTATCGTAGCTGCATTGGGATGGCATATTGGCATGTTTGGTATGTTCAAAAAGGCCGGTATTGAATCATGGAAGGCTTGGGTGCCCTTCTATAATACCTGGTGTATGATTGAAAAAATGGAATTAAAGAAATACTGGTTTTTCTTCCAATTAGTACCTATTGCCGGTCAATTCATTACCATTTGGATTACCATCAAATTTGTAGAGCATTTTGGCCGATTTGGATTTTGGCATCATGCGGCTACCACTTTGGTTCCTTTTCTTTATTTCCCCTATTTGGGTTTTAGCAACAATGAGCGATATGCAGGCACTGCTGTGGTTAAAAATTATAAAAAGTCTTCTGTTCGGGAGTGGATTGATGCGGCAGCTTTTGCAGTAGTAGCGGCCACCATTATACGCACTTTTGTTTTTGAAGCCTACACGATTCCCACTTCTTCGATGGAAAAGACCTTGTTGGTGAATGACTTTTTATTTGTGAGTAAAACGGCTTATGGCCCTCGTATTCCTAACACGCCAATTGCGATGCCATTTGTACATCATACCATTCCAGGACTGAATACGAAATCCTATGTGGAGTGGGTAAAAATTCCATACACCCGTTGGTTTGCCTCTCCTGTTAAACGCAATGATGTAGTGGTATTTAACTTCCCAGGTGGCGATACATTAACGGCAGAGTATGATTCCGAACAACCATATTACGATTTGGTAAGAGCTTATGGCAGAGAGGAGATATGGGATCGCTTTACCATTAAAACCAGGCCAGTTGACAAAAGAGAGAATTATGTAAAAAGATGCGTGGCTATTGCAGGCGATACATTGAAAGTAATCGACGGGCAATTATATATCGATAGTAAGCCATCTGCGTTTAAAAATACTTCTACTTTTTATATCGTTCGGTCTAAAAATAATTTAGATGAAGAATTGTTGAAATCGGCCGGTATTCATTTAAATATGACAGAGAAAGAGCAAGTTTCTAATGATTTTAATGCTGTTGGTTCAGGTGTTTATCGAATTAACTTGAGTGTTGATGAAGTGGCTAAATTAAAAACAATTTCAGGTGTAGAAGAAGTAAAACGAGATGCAGATTCAAGTATCAATGTTACTTACCCTTATTGTTATAATGGATTTAAATTTAATTGGACCACCGATAATTTTGGCGGAGAAGAGGGGTTGTGGGTGCCTAAGAAAGACGTAACCATTCCATTGAATACAAGAAATATTTTATTGTATAGAAGGGTTATTGAAGTGTATGAAAACAACGAATGGAAGGAAGAGAATGGAAAGGTTTGGATCAATGGTAAAGAAGCAACTAGCTATACTTTTAAAATGAATTATTATTGGATGATGGGGGATAATCGACATAAAAGTCAGGATAGTCGTTTCTGGGGTTTTGTTCCCGAAGATCATATAGTAGGAAAGGCATCTCTGATTTGGTTTAGTTGGGAAGGCGGGCCACGTTGGAATCGTATTTTTAAGTGGATCAATTAAATGCTCGTTGCCAAATAGTTGGTATCCTTATGAATTATTCGTAAATTTAATATACAAAGTCCTTACTGGCAGTAATGCAGTAAGGATTTTTTGTCTTAGGACAATCAATATTGTGGAGTTTTAAATAATACCGAAATGAAAAAACAATCTTACCAGTTCGAATATGAAGAGTATAATTCAATGGAAGAATTAAATGCTGAAGATGCGTTGTTATTAAAGCTTGCTAAGGAGGAAACTATTCATGCGTACGCACCTTATTCGCATTTTTCTGTAGCCGCAGTGGCTCGATTGAGTAATGGTCAAATAGTAAAAGGTACCAATCAAGAAAATGCATCCTATCCAGTGGGTATTTGTGCCGAAAGAGTTTTGATGTCAACCGCCGCCAGCTTATTTCCTGGGATGGCTATCAGTACTATGGCAATTTCCTATAAAAGCAGTACAATTGAAAGCAATAAACCAGTATCACCATGTGGAATGTGCCGACAGGCATTAGCCGAATTTGAAGATCGAACTGCTGGAGCCATTCGATTAGTGCTCGGAGGAGAAACAGGTGCTATTATTGTAGTTAACCAATCAAGGCAATTATTGCCATTTAATTTTGGTAAAGAAGATTTAGAAAAATCTTAGAACAAGAATTGTAGTCCATGTGCATAAGTAGCTTCCAGTTCCAATAGTCTTTTTTTTCTCCAAAGATCACCGGCATACCCAATAAGACTGCCATCAGATCCAATAACTCTGTGACAGGGAATTACGATTCCAATTGTATTTTTTCCATTGGCAGTTCCCACCGCTCGAATGGCTTTTGCATTCCCTATTTTTTTACTTAAAGTATGGTAACTGATGGTTTGACCATAGGGTATTTTTAATAATTCATTCCAAACAGCTGTTTGAAAATTAGTACCTAGCTGTAATAAAGGGAGGTTAAAATATTTTCTGCTTCCATTAAAATATTCCTCGAGTTGCTTAACACATTCCAGTAAAATTTCGTTTGAAGAGGCAAGGCATTTAATGGTGCTTTCGTCGATTTTACTACCTTTTAAAGAGTTGATAAATCCAATAGAAACAATTGCTCCATCGGTTTCTATTATTTCGATGATGCCTAGCGGTGAGGAATAATAAATTGTATTTTTTTTCAAAAAATCTGTTTGTTTACTTATCCAATTTTGCATCCATTGGTTACAGGATGATCTGGTGATAGTAGCACCACTTCATTGCTATCGTCGTAAACACCCAATACCAAACAGTCGCTCATGAATTGTGCAATTTGCTTGGGAGGAAAATTTACAACTGCTATTACCTGTTTGCCAATCAAAGATGCCGTTTGATAGTGAGCTGTTATTTGTGCAGAGGATTTCTTGATGCCCCATATTCCAAAGTCGATTGTCAATTGATAAGCAGGTTTTTTAGCTTTTGGAAATGCTTGCGCAGACAGAACAGTACCTACTCTGATTTCTATTTTTTCAAAATCGGACCAGCTAATCATTGGTGAATTGTTAGGTAAAAATTTATTGAATCGGAACAGCCTTTGTTACCGCATTGATATTAATTCTTCCAAATACATGTGGAAATTCCTCATTTACAGATGGGGCCAGCTCATATTTAAGAGGTGCATCTAGTAGTGTCTCCTCAATATGCAATAGGAGGAGTCCCATTTGCCCCTTATAATATCTTTGTAAAACACCCTCGATTTGAGATTGTTGACTGCAATGAATAAAGCCTTCCAATTGAAGAGAGGGTGCTTCATAATATCCTTGTGCTAGGGCAGTATTCCATTGTTGTTGCTGTACGACATGGTAAATCATTCGCCTAAAAGATTTGATAAAAATAATAGTTCATTCATTTTATATCGATTGAGGTCATTGTCAAAACATTTGGCCAATTCTTCTAAAAGAAATTGAATAATACGAACATTGCTCATTTCCCTGAAATAATTAGCTGTAGGGGGTACTGATATTCTTTTGAAATAATTTTCAACGTCCTTATGAGTATAAATTTGTCCATTGAGCGGATCAATATAAAATTTATTTTTTTCAGAAGGGGGCCCAAGCGGATTAAGTATTTCATATTGCATATCTGTATAGGCCAGAATAAATTGCCGAGGAATAGAGATGGCTTTGACAGGAATATCTAACAATTCGCCTATTATCAAATAAATAATTCCATTGCTAATTGCATTTCCTTTTTTTAATTCAAGCGCTTTATTAATTAAATAATCATCGGGGTTATCAAATGCTAATTCAACACCCTTTTGTTTGTTGTAATTAAAAAATATACTGCTGATAATATTAATCTGTTCAAGTGGGGTAAGATAGCTATTCATTTCCAGCCAAATATTTCGACGGAGTTTTTCTAATTCATGAAAAACGGTACTATCTAATAAGTCAGGGTAATGATATTTGGCAATTAAAATAGCACCCTTGCTTAAATCAGGTCGGTCTTTTTTCCATTCCAATAAGTCATTGGTTAAATCGCGGAAATGCAATTTATGAATAATGGTTTCAATTCTTACTTGAATAGCTTCATCGCTGGTATGTTCCCATAAGCTTTCTAAATTGGGTAGAATGCCCTTGCCAAATGAGATGATCTTATCTGTTACAGTATTATAGATATCCTCATCAGGATCATCGATCAGTTGTAGTAAGGCTGTTATTTCTTTTGTGGAGTCCATATTTTTACAATATAAATATCGTAGTAACTATGCGCTTATTGCATATTAAGTTTTCCACAGTGCTGTATGAAGCAGCTTGTTATTTGACTAGAATAGAGGCTTCGAGGTATCGAAGTTTTTTTACATGAAAAACTTCTTTGAATCCTGCATGAAGGAGGATTTCTTTGTGCAAGGGATTAGCATACAAAATCCATAATTTTCGAGGCTTTTCTTTAAGACTTGCTTCCATGTTTTCTGTAACCCCTTTCAAAATGATTTCATCGAAGGGATTGAATAAAAAAATAAGATCAACCGTATTGGGGATCTCGTAGTAAAATGCATCGTTGTTAATAATCTTGTATTCTATACCAGGGTATTTGATTTTCAGGTTTTCAAGATTTTCAATGGCTGCGTTGCACAAATTTTTACTGAAGTCAATACCAGTTAATTGCTGGATGCCATAACTGGGTGCTATGCAAAGTGCTCTTCCTTTACCAGATCCCAAGTCCAACATATGCTGGATGGGTTGATCACTCAGTTGACTTATTTTTTCGAAACAATTTTCTATTAATCCATAGCTTACTGGCATATAGATGGTGGCATGATCTAGATCAATTCCCAATTCTTCTAATTCTTTCAATTCATCGGCACCAGTAGTTTGAATGCCGTATTTTTTTTCGCCCTTCCATTCCTCTTTAATAATGTGCCAGGCTATCCTACTATTCCAGTGGTAGGCGAGATAAAAAAAATATTTTATTAATTGAAACATAGGGAATTTATTAAAGCGGTAAGTGGAATGCCTATTTTTTTAGGCATTTATTTGATCCTGACTAAGTTTGATATCAATGATTTTTAGTTGGAGTGTTTTGCTACCATTCCATTCGTTTTCATCTAACGTAAAGACGATGTCTATTGGCTGCTTCATTTGGAGTAAGTGGAATTTGTGTGAAAGGTTAAAGCCAATACCTGTGAAATTAGTATTGCCCTGTTTTAAAACAAAACGCACATGTAATTCCTTTACAATTTTACTGTAACCAGTATCCGTTACACCTGTAGCAATAAAACAAGGTCGCATGTTATCGGGCCCAAATGGTTCCATTTGGCAAATGATATTGTACAAGCCAGTTGTAATTTCTTCGAAATGAAGTGGGGTGTCTATTAGTAATTCTGGTATCAATAATTCTGGTGAAATATGTTCGCTTACATATTTTTCAAAAGCAGCTTGAAAATCATTGAGCGATTCAGGCAATAATGATAATCCTGCTGCAGCGAAATGCCCACCATATCCTATCAAGTGAGCTCTGCAAGCATGAATAGCTTCATATAAATTGAATCCTGGTACACTGCGTGCACTGCCTACCAAAAGATCGCCACTCTTGGTCAAAACAACCGTTGGGCGATAATAGGTTTCAATTAAACGGCTGGCTACAATTCCAACTACGCCCTTGTGCCAATGTGATTGATAAAGCACTGTTGTATTGCGATGAATTAATATTGGGTTTGCACCAATGATAGCGAGTGCTTCTTCTGTAATGCTTTTATCGGCTTCTTTACGATCACTGTTATCGCTGTGTAGCATTTCAGCAAAGGCAAATGCCTTCGTCTCATCTTGCTCGATAAATAATTGTACTGCTTTTTTCGCATCGTCCATGCGGCCAGCAGCATTTACTCTTGGAGCAATAACAAATACAACATTAGTAATGGATAGCGTTGTTTGAATTCCTCCTAGTTTAATCAAGGCTTTGATGCCTGGGTTGGGATTTGAATTGATTTTCCGCAGACCATGGTAGGCTAGTATTCTGTTTTCACCGGTCATGGGTACAATATCAGCAGCAATGGCAGTAGCTACCAGATCTAGGTAGCAGAAATATTCCTCGGGTTCAATGAAATAATAACGTGCAAGGGCAGTTGCTAATTTAAAACCAACTCCACAACCGCACAATTCTTTATAGGGGTAATTGCAATCCTTTTGTTTCGCATTTAGAATAGCAACGGCAGGTGGAAGGCATTCATCTGGTAGATGATGATCGCAAACGATGAAGTCGATGCCCAAGGTTTTTGCATAGGCAATTAAGTCTATTGATTTGATTCCACAATCCAATGATATGATAAGTCCGAATCCTGCTTCTTTAGCAAAGTCGATCCCCATTTTGCTAACGCCATATCCTTCTCTATACCGATGTGGGATATAGTAATCTAGGCAAGCGGGGTCATGAATTTTACATAAAAACTGATACATCAGCGCTACACTGGTAGTGCCGTCAACATCATAGTCACCAAATACCAGTATTTTCTCTTTTTGGGTAATGGCTAGATGGATACGGGCAACGGCTTTGTCCATATCCTTCATGAGCAGTGGGTCGTGTAATTGATCTAGTGCTGGTCTGAAGTAAGCATTGGCTGTTTCATAAGTTTCAATGCCTCTTTGCACCAATAAGCTACAGAGTTGTTTGTTGACTTTAAGCGATTGTTGTAACTGATCAACTTTCAATTGATCAAAGGGTAGTATTTTCCAGCGTTTATCCATTAGTATTTTCTGTCGGTAGTGTAGCGAACCAGTTCTTCCAAAGCATCTCTAGTTTCGTTCTTTTCAAAACTATGTAAAATGGTCATGGCTTCATCCCGATATAGGTTCATTTTCTGTTCTGCATATTGAATACCGCCGGCTTCCTTTACAACTCGAATGACTTCGTCTACACTTCTGGGATTTTTGTTTTCATTTTTGATGATATAGATGAGCCTTCTTTTGGTGGCTTTATCAATCGTATTGAGTGTATAGATGAGCGGTAGGGTTAGTTTTTTTTCCTTTATATCGTTTCCAGTAGGTTTGCCGATATCGGCTTTACCATAATCAAAGAGGTCGTCCTTGATTTGAAATGCGATGCCTATCTTTTCACCAAAAAGCTTCATTTGTTCAGTGGTGGCTTCATTATTACTGGTACTCCAGGCTCCAGCAGCACAGGCGGAAGAAAGCAAAGAGGCAGTTTTATTTCGGATGATTTCGAAATAAACATCTTCATTGAGGTTTAGTTTCCTGCTTTTTTCTAATTGCAATAGTTCGCCTTCGCTCATTTTTTTAACAGCGTCTGAAAGAATATGCAATTGTTTAAAATCATTGTTTGAAGTGCTGAGTAGGAGACCCCGGGCCAATAAGTAATCGCCTAGCAGTACAGCAATTTTTTTATTCCATAAGGCATTGATAGAGAAAAAGGATCTTCTCTCATAGGAGTCATCTACTACATCGTCATGTACGAGGGTGGCTGTATGGAGCAATTCTACCAGGGCTGCAGCCCGATAGGTGCTTTCATTTACAGGGGCAAAAAGTTTGGCGCTTAAAAAAACAAACATGGGTCTGAGCTGTTTTCCTTTGCGTTTGACCACATATTTCAGTATGCGATCCAGTAGGGGGGTATCGCTTTTAACCGATTCAGCAAATTTCTTTTCAAAAATGCCCAATTCCTCTCCAATGATGTTTTTGACAAAATTCATGCTCTAAAAGGAAGCAATATAATGCAGCTAATATCCCTGTCAAAGGATTTAACCGAAAAGATTTGGGTGTCATTTTAAGAATTAATTTCATAAGTACTACAAAAAATCATATCTTTAATGCAGCGAAAGCCAACAAAACTAAGTCTTTGCACTGACTCAACTGGGTCAAAACCAAAAAGATATATTATTAAATTAATGCTAAAATATTTTGGATTTTGGCCCTTAATTAATAATTTTGCAAATAATCAACTAGTATATTTTAGAAACATCAATCATTAAGTTATGACAAGCAAAAAGTTTAAATTACTATTAGGGTTTATCGCCCTAATGACTACTAGTACTTTTGCCCAGGTGGGTGGAAGTGGTAGTGTTTATGATTCTGCCGTTATCCCAAGTAAAAGGATGCCTCAGCAGAATGAATTTTGGAACGGCGTAGGTACCTTCCCCGCCAAACCCCGCAACATGTGGGAAATTGGGGCTTCTTTGGGTTCCTTTGCTATCAGTGGCGATATGCCTGCGAAAATTCCTGTAATGGGATTTGAAGCACATGTTCGTAAAGCTTTTGGGTATATTTTTTCTTTGCGTTTACAATATATGAATGCTACCGGAAAAGGCATGCATTGGTTGATTGCAGAGAATTTTGCAAAAAACCCAGCTTGGACTACCAACTTGCCAGCTGCAGTAAGATATGGTGCTCCTGTAAGAACTCCAGCAGGACCAGTAGTTAGTACTAATGGTGCACGTGGTTTGGATGTAGTTTATTACAACTACAAAACTAAAGTTCAAGACCTTGGTATTCAAGGTATCGTAACGCTGAACAATATTCGCTTTCATAAAAAGAAAACTGGATTCACTATCTATGGTGGTGGAGGTATCGGTGCTACTTTGTATCATACAAAAGTGAATGCTTATGATGAAGCAAAAGGCGCTAACTACGCTAGTTTATTCCGTACTGTTGCTAACAATACAGCTACAGCTGGAAAATATAGTAAGAGAAAAGATGTTTTGGATGCTTTAAAAGCAGGTATGGATAAGACGTATGAAACTGAAGCTGACAATCATGGTTCACGTCGTCCAAAACTTGGTGACAATACAATGAAACCTTCTGGAACTGTTTTAGTTGGTTTAGCTTGGAAATTAGGCAAACGCATTAATTTGTCTTTAGAAGATCGTCAAACTTTTGTAAAAGACGATTTATTAGATGGTCAGCGCTGGCAAGAACAAGCTTGGGGTGATGCTGTAATGACTAGAGACTTTGATTCTTATAATTTTGTTTCTCTTGGTTTGAATTTCAACTTAGGTGCTAAATCTGTTGAACCATTATGGTGGTTGAATCCTTTGGATTATGCATACGATGAATTGAAAAATCACAGAAATGTGAAGTTCCCTAAAAACAATTGTGATGATGCTGACGGTGATGGTGTTTGTGATCATTTAGATCGTGAGCCAAATACCCCTGCAAATTGTCCAGTTGATACACATGGTGTAACTAAAGATACAGATGGTGATGGTGTTCCTGATTGCAAAGACAAGCAATTAATTACTCCAACAGAATGTCAGCCTGTGAATGAAGATGGTATTGGTAAATGCCCAGAAAACTGTTGCAAAACTCCACCGCCACCTCCTCCTCCAGCATGCCCTTGCGATTATCCAAGTATTTCATTTAAAGCTGGAAGTGCTTTAAGTGCAGATGCAAAAGCGATGTTGGCAACTGTAGCTGCTAAATTAAAAGCTAATCCTGATTGCAATATCAACGTAAATGGATATCCTGCTACTGATAAGCGCAGCCAAGCTGAATGTCAAAAAAGAGTTGACGCTGTTAAAGCTTTTTTAGTTGACAAACAAGGTATCGGTGCTGAAAGAATTACTACTAACTGCGAAGTTGATGGTGGTGATAAGAATACAGTAGATATCAAATGTAATTAATACAACTTAGTTATATTTCCACTTTTTGCTCAATGATGGAAACCTCCCGATCTTCGGGAGGTTTTTTTGTTTAAGTCCTTTTTATTTTATGTTATTCATAACTTGATTTTTCCGAAATTTACCAGTAATAAAAAATGATATCATGAATAAGTCATTGCTACTTTCAATATTGATGATTAATAGCTTTTTTATTGCCTCTGCACAACCCGGCAGATGGCAGCAAAGAGTTAAATACAATATGCAGATTGAAGTGGATGTAAACACCAATAGATTTACAGGAAAACAAAAAATAGAATATAGTAACAATGCCCCTGATCTGCTGAATCGTGTGTTTTTTCATTTGTATTTTAACGCATTTCAACCCAATAGTGGGATGGATATTAGAAGCAGAGAGCTGGGTAAACAATATGTTGGAGGCCGCCCAGATTGGGATGGCAGAGTGAAAGATAGAATCAGTAAGCTACAAGAAAATGAAATTGGTTACCAAAAAATTATTACGCTTAAAATGAATGGCATCCCTCAGCCATTTAAATATCATGAAACAATATTGGAAGTAAATTTAACCAAACCTATCGCCCCCAAATCGAAAGTTGTTTTCGAAATGGAGTACGAAGCCCAAATTCCATTGCAAGTAAGAAGAAGCGGTCGCGACAATCCGTCTACTGGTGTGCGTTATTCAATGAGTCAGTGGTATCCTAAGATTTGCGAATATGATTATGAGGGATGGCATCCTACTCCTTATATAGCCAGAGAATTTTATGGTGTTTGGGGCGATTATGATGTGAGCATTAATATTGATAAAAATTACAAATTAGGAGGAACTGGGTTATTGGCAAACGCAAATGAAATTGGATGGGGCTACGATCAGGCAAATACCGATACTTTATTACCTGTCAATAAGGAAAAACGCAAATGGCATTTTATTGGCAATAATATACATGATTTTGTTTGGGCTGCCGATCCTGATTATAAGCATTTAGTTAGAAAAATGCCCAATAAGGGCCCAGTTTTACATGTCATTTACAATAACCCAAGCAACAATAGCAGCAGTGAGCAGGCATGGACATTAGTAGCAGATGCGGCTGTTAAAGTACTTCCTTTTATGGAAGCGCATTTTGGCAAATACCCCTATCCCCAATACTCATTTATACATGGAGGAGATGGTGGTATGGAATATCCTATGGCTACTTTATTATCGGGCCCTGGACTAGGAACTGTTTTTCATGAGTGGTTACACAGTTGGTATCAGATGATGCTGGGTACCAATGAAAGTTTATATGGTTGGATGGACGAAGGCTTTACAGAATATGCAACCGATTTGGTGGAGGCTTATTATGCTCAATTAATGACAGAAGCTGCTGGAAAGAAAAAAGACTCACTCGCCATTACTGCATTGCCAATTAATCACAGCGGCACCTACAAGGCCTATTTCGCACTCGTAAAAAGCGGCCTTGAAGAACCCCTTACAACTCATGCAGATCATTTCAATACGAATTATGCTTATACTAATGCGGCCTATGCCAAGGGCTGTGTCTTTATGGAGCAACTAGGATATGTTATTGGTGATTCCACACGCGATAAACTTTTATTGGAATACTATAATCAGTGGCGATTTAAACATCCCAATAGCAATGATTTAATGGTACTGGCTGAAAAAATTAGTAACATGAAATTGGATTGGTATAAAGAGTATTTCTGCAATACCACCAAAACTATCAATTATGCTATTGATAGCTTATGGGAAACTAATGGAATTTCTAATATCAGGCTAAAACGCATTGGACAAATGCCAATGCCTATTGACTTGCAATTGAGTTTTAAAGACAACAGTACCGAAATACATTACATACCCCTGAATCTTTGTTTTGGTGAAAAACCAGCTGAAAACATTTCGCAAAAAAGATATATTCATGACGAGTGGAATTGGGCGAATCCTTTTTATGTGGTTAGCTTTAATAGATCTCTGCGTGATCTAAAATCGGTAGAAATCGACCATAGTCAACGGATGGCAGATACAGATAGGAAAAATAATTTATTGGAAATAAATTGGTAAAATCAATACTTTGTAAATGAGCCTTTCAATTCAACGTGTAGGATTAGACGAAGTTGGAATATTATCGGCCATGGCCAAACAAACCTTCTATGATACTTTTACAGGCACTTGTACAGAAGAAGATATGCACAATTTTTTAAATGAGTATTTCAGTATTGAAGCCTTGCGTGAAGAAATTAAAATGGAGGATGATTTTTGCTATATAGCCCGGGTTAATGATATCCCTGCTGGCTACCTTCGATTTAAGGAAGATTATAGTGGATTGCCATTGATGAAAAAATGGAAAGCGCTTGAATTAAAACGCATCTACATTGTAAAGGAATTTCAGGGTAAGGGAGTTGCTCAAGCCCTGATTGATTTTTTTCATGACTATGCCAACAAACATCAATATGAGGCAGTTTGGTTGGGGGTATGGGAACACAATTATCGCGCTCAAAAATTTTATGCTAAGTACGGGTTTGAAAATTCTGGTCATACCCATGATTTCCCCATTGGAAATACACCTCAAACAGACATTTGGATGTGGAAATTTTTGAAATAATAGAGGGGCTGTATTTTCTTTCTGATGCAGGTATTTAAATTCTTAATTAAGCCTTGCCTTCTATAACTAAAACAATTTCTCCTTTGACTCCTTTTTCGGAAAAATAGTCATGTACTTCTTGTAAGGTTCCTCTTTTGTTCTCTTCAAATTTCTTGCTTATTTCACGACTTACACAACATTGTCTTTCTGCTCCAAAGTATTGGATAGATTCTAGCAGTGTTTTAACCAGTCTCATAGGACTTTCATAAAATACCATGGTGCGATCTTCTTCCGCCAATTTTTTAAATATTGTTTGTCTCCCTTTCTTCAATGGAAGAAAACCTTCAAAACAAAAACGATTGATGGGTAGCCCACTATTTACCAAAGCGGGAACAAAGGCAGTGGCACCTGGCAAACATTCTACCATAATGCCCTCTTTTACACAGGCCCTCACTAATAGAAATGCAGGGTCACTAATACCAGGTGTTCCGGCATCTGTTAATAGAGCCATGGTTTTTCCAGCACTTAACTGATCTGTGAGATGACTATAAATTTTATGTTCATTGTGTTGGTGGTAGGGCGAAATGGGTTTTTGTATACCATAGTGTCGCAATAACACAGATGAAGTGCGGGTGTCTTCTGCCAAAATAAGGTCAACAGACTGTAGTATAGCAACCGCCCTATAACTGATATCACCTAAATTTCCAATGGGGGAGGGAACAATAAACAACATGCCACCATTACCACGATTGTGGTGAGTGGGTGTTGATAATTCTTGCTCAATTGAATCGCTCAAACTGAAGGGATTAAAATTTCAATAAAAATTAGGCGACCGTGATTTCAAAATATTCCATTACCGGATTGGCTAATAATTTTTTCGCCGCTTCAGCAGCAATATTAGTGGCTTCCTCTTTGGAAATAGCCTCAATTTGTAGATCAATGTGCTTGCCAATTCTAACATCAGAAATGCTTTTGATGCCTAAATTGCTTAGGCCTCCCATTACAGCCTTCCCTTGTGGATCTAACAAGTCTTTTAGAGGCATTACTTTAACTTGAACGGAAAATATCATATTAATTATTGTTTGAAAAGCAAAGATAAAATAATGTATACAAGAAACACGACTGGCACAGCTATCCAATGTAAAATCAACGCTGCTAGGATGGCTACTAGTACTAAAATTATTTTAGGCAAATTGTTTTTTATACTGCGGTCCTTAAATTTCATAGCCATCATTGGAATTTGGCTAATCATCAAGCCACTTACTAGTAAGATTACAGTATACCATACCCATTTATTGGTGAATATAGATAAAACAGTTTCGTTTGAATTGCCCCAATAGATAAGTGGAAAAGATGCAATTAATAAGCCCACGGCTGGTATTGGTACTCCTTTAAAACCGTATTGTTGATCAGTAGCTATATTGAACCTTGCCAGTCGGTAGGCGCCAGCAGCCGCGATTAAAAATGCAGGCATTAACCAAATAAAGGAAGCGTCTAGCCCATCTTCTTCTTTGGCAATGCTGAGTCTTAAAAATTGATAAACAATCATTGAAGGAGCAACACCAAAACTGACCACATCTGCCAGTGAATCTAACTGTTTTCCCATGTCAGAATTAGCCTTCAGTAATCGAGCGATAAACCCATCTAGGAAATCAACAATTCCTGCAATAGCTATAAATAAAGAAGCCATCCAAATTTTTTCTGGTACTGCTAATAATTGATTGCCTTCTTCATTGGTGCTAATTACAATTCCATTCTGTAAAATGGCAACAATCGCTAAACAGCCAAATACTAAATTAAGTAAGGTGAAAATATTGGGAATTTGCTTCATGATTTATTTTTTCACACCTGATTTTAAGGAATGAGTTTAAGTTAGTAATGATTAATTTATAGCGTATACTTATTTGCGTGACTGCTTCATCAATGCTTCAATCTCCTCTACTTCAATAGGTATATTTTTCATTAAATCTTTATTGCCATTTCGGGTAATCCAAAAATTATTCTCAATTCTTACACCCATTTGTTCCTCTTCAATATAAATACCTGGTTCAATGGTAAACACCATTCCTGCTTTTACGGGTGCTGTACGAGTACCTAAATCATGTACATCTATTCCTAAATGATGGCTGATGCCATGATATAAATATTTTCTATAAGCCCTGTCCTCAGGGTTTTCATTTTTAATATCAGATTTTTTTAATAATCCGATTTTTTGAAATACTACGCTTGCTTCATCACCTATTTTTTCTGTATAATCTACAATACTGATTCCTGGTTTTAAAATGCTGGCTGCATAGCGATGCAGATGCAGACAAGCATTGTAAACGATTTTTTGTCTTTTGCTAAATTTCCCGTTTACAGGTACAGTACGGGTAAGGTCAGCACAGTAGTATCCATATGCTGCTCCAAAATCCATCAGCACTAATTCTCCATCCTTGCATTCTTTGTTATTTTCGATATAGTGCAAAACCCTGGCGCGATCACCACTCGCAATGATGCTGCCATATGCTGGTCCGGTACTTTTATTAGAAAGGAAAGAATGATAGATGGTGGCCTCTATTTCATGCTCCATGATACCAGGTTTAATTTCTTTCAATAATCTTCTAAAAGTAATATCTGTAATATCAATCGCTTTTTGAATGAACTCTATTTCAGCGGCTGTTTTAATGGCCCTGAGATCTTTCATGATTCTGGCACTCCTTTTATATTGATGTAGCGGATACCTAGTTTTAATTTCTTCTGCAAAACGATAGTCACGCACAGGCACTAAATTGGCTTTGCGATCATTTTCATTTGTATTTAAATAAATCGTATCAGCTAAATGAATCCAAGCCTGTAATAAGGCGTCAATACTATCAAGCCATACAATGCAAGAAATACCAGCAGCAGCCTTTCCTTCATCGGCTCTTAGCAAATGGCCATTCCATTTTTCCTTTAATTCATTTGGACGCACCAATACCAATACCTCCCTATACTTCGGATCAGGATTGTCTGGAAACAATACGAGCATGGTATCTTCCTGGTCGACTCCCGTGAGCCAGAAAAGATCACTGTTTTGTACAAATCGATGCAGTGCATCACCATTTGATGGCAATTCATCATTGCTGTTAAAAATAGCAATTGCATTCTTATCCATTTTTTCAACGAATCTTTTCCTGTTTTCAGTAAATAATCCAGGATTGGGGGCAAGATATTTCATGTGAATTTATTTATTGTTTATTAGTATTACACAGTATAAAAAGGAAAGGATACATATCCGTCATTGCCCTTCTATATTGGTACTGCAATTTACATTTTAAATATATTATTAGTTCAATGCAGTTTTCCTAATATTTCAATCTCAACCTCAATCTCAACCTCAATCTCAATCTCAACCTCAATCTCAACCTCAACCTCAATCTCAATCTCAACCTCAATCCCCCCAATAGGCCGATTTTGTGTATTAAGTACACAACAAATAGTAAAAAAATTCATTCCATTCAATCTTATTAAGGCATTATTCAAACCTGTTCAATAATATGGCTTTCATTTGAATTTTTGCAAAGGATAATACCTAATCAATGTATCCTTTTAAAATGGGGAGGCTTCGTTTTGTAATGGTTCTAAAATAGAGCCCATAAATTTACATTGGTTATATGAAATTTTTAAAATACGCTGATGGAGGCATGATCTAATCCCCTTGACAGCTTTACAGATTTGATACCAAAACAAACAACGATTGTTAGCTATCAAAAGTCCCTCTGAGTTATCAGGGGGACTTTCTTTTTTATTGTTTCATTAATGAATATACATTTGTAAAAAAAAATTCATGTTATCATTTAGCCAAAAAGTTGAAATTCGTTGGGCAGATATTGATCCTAATTTTCATGTGCTACATTCAAAATATTATGATTATTGTGCCACCGCCAGGATGCGGGTGTTACAGGAAAATGGTATTACTATGGAGGCCATACAGCAATACCATATTGGGCCAGTTATCCTGCGCGAAGAATGTGTTTTTAGAAGAGAACTAAAGTTTGAAGATCAGATTGAAATAAAAATAAAATTACAAAAAGCAGATGCTCATTTTGCCCGGTGGTCATTTGTAAATGAAATATGGAAAAATGGAGATGTATTGGCTGCAATCGTAACAGTAGATGGAGCATGGATAGATACCCTCATTAGGAAAATGGCGATGCCTCCTGAACTTTTTCAGCAGGCATTTGCCTTGATACCAAGAACAGAAACATTCAATCAATGATTGGTACCACTATTACCTTATATAAAAATGCATACAATGGCTTAACCAGAAGAATTTGGTTGCTAAGTGTTGTGATGCTAATTAATAGGGCCGGTACAATGGTACTGCCCTTTATGACCTTGTATTGTAAAAAGATTGGCTATAGTACCCAAGAAGCCGGTTGGGTAGTGGCTATATATGGGTTGGGGGCTATTTTGGGCGCTTTTCTTGGCGGAAAAATAAGCGATCGACTTGGGTTTTATTATACTCAATTTACTTCATTATTGCTGAGTGGTTTTTTGTTTCTCCTGTTGGGACAAATGCAAACCTATGCCTCTATTTGTGTCTGTACATTTTTACTGAGTTTGGTGAATGAATCCTTTCGTCCTGCCAATGCAACTGCAATTGCCTATTACAGTTCATCTGCCAATAGAACTCAATCGTTTTCATTGGTTCGTTTGGCCATTAATTTGGGTTGGGGAGTAGGTGCAGCCTTGGGTGGCTTTTTGGCTTCGGTTAATTATCATCTATTATTTTGGGTGGATGGATTGACCAATCTGGCTGCAGCATTTTTCTTATTACAGCTGTTGCCTAAAGTAAGTTTGTTGCAACAGAAAACAGACAGGATGAATCCCAAAAAAACGGATGAAAAAATATCCCTATCCAGTTCTGCCTATAAGGATAAGACTTTTCTCATTTTTATTGGTTTCAAAATATTATTTGCATTTTGTTTTTTTCAATTATTTACCACTGTACCGCTATTTTTTAAAGAAGGCTTGAACTTGAATGAATTTAATATTGGCATAATCATGTCACTGAATGGCATACTGATAGCCCTATTTGAAATGGTATTAGTATTTAAGTTGGAGGGCAAATACCCTTACTTGAAATTAATGGTGTATGGGTCTGTTTTAATGGCATTGTCTTTTTATATGTTAAACCTGCCTATGCTTTCTGGTGCTTGGGTAGCTACCCTTTCAACAATCATGGTAACGATTGCCGAAATGATTGCGATGCCGTTTATGAATACCTGGTACATTAGTAGAAGCAATGAAACCAATAGGGGGCAATATGCTGCATTGTATACAATGGCTTGGAGTACAGCCCAGGTTTTTGGCAGTAGTGTTGGTACCTTAATTGCATTTGCATTGGGATTTTCTACTCTCTGGTGGATTGTTGGTACGATCTGTTTAGTTACCGCAGTAGGCTATTTTAGTTTGTTGAAAATGAAAGAATAGTCGACATAAAAAAGGATGCTCCAATCGAAGCATCCTTTTTTATTAATGATAATTTATTTATTGAAGTTGGTAGTAGGTAACCGTTGTTAGTTTGCCTGTAACTGGTACAGACATTCCCATTACATCAATGCTATTGCTAGGCTCTACAACACTGGTTCTTTTTTTAACCAATCCGTTACTAATGTCTACAATAATTTCGCCATCCAATTTTCCGCCAGCCGTCATATTCATTTCCATTCCTTGCATTTCCATTTTTCTAGAACCGCTCATAACACCCATTACAGTAATGGTAGCTAAATTATTGTCAATACTTTTGATAATATAGGTACGGGTTGTTTTGATGCCCTCAAAAACAGTTGAATCTGACCAAGCGCTACCGGTCGTGCTATTAGTAGGCAATAGCATGAAAGCATTTTCAGTTGAATTGCCACCCACTCCTCCGGTAAGATTTTTAATCATGTCAGCTGCACCGCCATTAGGTTCTTCTTCTTTGATAGCTATTTTTTCAGGAGAGGGAACTGTTTTTCCTGAATTGTCAAGGGTAATATTTTCTGCTTTGTTCAATTTTTCTTCAAATGCCTTTCCAACCTCAGAGCCCTTGTCGGCAGGTTTATCAGAATCGTAATCCATATCCTGTCCCATGACACTTGAATTAAACGAAATGTGTAATAAGGTGCTGGTAAGAATAGATTTGTCTGCATCACTAGATTTAATTTCCAATAAGGTACTTGATGAAGTAGCACCAGGCATTTCCATAGTTTGTCCCATGGCTTCTTGTACAATATTAAATGTTAGGCTATCTACAATCTTGATCTTTTGGCCTGCAGAAACTTTTATTTGTTGAACTGGTGTTTGCGCCGCTGCATAAGTGGCTAAGAATAAAAGGGAGAGGAGTGATAATTTTTTATACATATTTATTTTTTTGCTTGAGGCAAAAATAGTCAAATGATAAGTATCCTGCTTTTTTGTTTAAAGTTATTTAACAAATATTAAGTATATAAAAAAAGCTCTCCATTACTGGAGAGCTTTAGAAATGCGGTAATAATATGTATTAACCTATTACTTTTACATTAACTGCATTCATGCCTTTCTTGCCTTCCTGCGTTTCAAACTCTACTTTGTCGCCTTCTTTAATTTCGGCGCCATCAAGACCGCTAACGTGCACAAATGTTTCTTTGTTAGAATCGTCATGTTTAATAAAACCAAATCCTTTGGCAGTATTAAAAAACTTTACGATTCCGGTGATTTTGTTGTCCATTTTAATTTGTATTGTATTAATAAAGTACGAAGATAGCTTTTTATTGCCTATTTCTGTATATTTTTTTGGGATTCCTCCCCAGCTTTTTTGACCTTGATGACTTCTACATCGAATAGCAAGGGACTATTGGGGGGTATTTCCATTAAGTTTCGTATGCTATAGGCTAAATAAGAAGGGATTATAAATCTAATTTTTCCCCCTTCCCTGCATTCTATCAAACCTATTTGCCAGCCTTTAATCAGTCTGTTTAGTGGAAAGCTGATCGATTTGTCCTTGGTTTCATCAAATACAAAGCCATTTAATAACTGGCCTTTATATATTACTTCTAAAGTATCTATGATTGCAGGCTTTTCGCCATTTCCTTCCTTTAGTATTTTGTAATATACGTCTTTGGATACATTCCAATGGGCAATGGTATCTCCTGCTTTAAGCAAAAATGAATCTATCAATGTCTTTTCTTTTTCAATTTCAACTGCACTATCTATATTTTTATACAAATCAATGATGGGTCTTTTGTTGGTATCCATTCTACTGAACTCATCTCCATAATTGGTCTGGGTATTTTTAAATCCTCCATGCCATAATACGAATTTGTTGTTCCATACACCCGCTCCAACATCAATTCGATCTTTATGCCTTCCAGTTTCATCGTAACTAAAACTTGCCTTTGATATTTCCTTCCAGCTTCCATTTTCACATCTAACCCATTGATTGCCGAAAAAGGATTGACGATAGAACTGTCCATTGCTTCCGTCAAAATTTTCTGAAAAAGAATACAAATGGTTCAACGGTTTCCCATCTTTAGGTGCCCTAAAGCAAGCAATCAATTTCCAAGATTGTGTTTCTGGTACGAAGAAATAACCAGCATAATTATTTATTCTTTTGGCTGAATCATAGGTAGTGGTTACCAAAAAGCGGTAGGTTTCATTCGCCTTCCAGGGATATACCCAGTGACTGTGGCCTCCGGTTCCTTCATTGCCAAATCCATCTGCATATACTCCATCGCCCTTTGCTAATAATTGCACTTTGTTTTCATCTCCCACTTTATTTCTATCGATTGCTTCATTGCCTGCATCCCATACCGAAAAGATTATTCTTCTTTCAGTAGGACTGATAACCTGCATGCCAAAATAGCCTCTAGCAAAGCCACATGCCATAAAATAGCTATGCGGGATATCCGAAGCAGTAGCTACTGTAACTTCATTGTAAAACGCCGATACTTTACAACTATCGGGAAGGGGATAGCGCAGATGAACTGAAGCGGCATTTTTTCTTGTTTTTAGGTTGACATGTATATTTTCTATTGCTTGGCCTGATAGTTCCAATGCTAATATGTCAGCAATAAGGCCTTTCGTTTTATTAGCTGCCTTGATGGTCAGGCAATAAAAACCACTGTCTTTGATGACAACAGAGCCTACGGTAATTTTTTTAAATTCGAAAGCTACTGGCACGGCTACTTTGAAATGCTGTTGAGCAATGCCAACATCAATTTTTTGCCCAGCATTTTGGCCTTTTAGCGATAATGCGATATTTAATTGACCTATTTGTTTCAATTTGAAATAAAACTGAATTTCCTGTTTGTCATTCGACCAATTAAATAATCCCTTATTGGCAGAAAACATATTGCTTTCTTCTGTTTCGGTTGATTGGTCTGCAGGCACAGCATAGGCAGTGTATGCAGGAATTTTGATTGTTTGTTGGGCTAACAAGTTTGGCGACTCAGTAAGTAAACAAGTTGCCAAGACTGTGATAATAATTTTATGCATAATTCGGTTGGTTAAAAATCATATTCTACTCCAGTGGAGAGGCTGTAATTTACGGAAGGAATTCCTTTAGCTGGGAAAGGGTCGTTCAGATAGTTCCAATTTATTTTTACAGCAAGCTGTTTTCCAGCCTTTGCCTTAACGCTAATTTGGGTAAGAAATCTACAATCATTCCATTGTTTTAGTAATGGTTGGTAAAAGCTAGTACTGATAATTTCTAACATCTTATTAGGGGTAAATGAAAAGGAAAAATAATTACTGTTTCTTACATCCTTATGTAAGATTGGCAAACTGCCCGTTTCCTGTTCTTGTTCATACATTATCAAGGTTCCCGCATATAATCTTAGCGTTTTGTTTGAAAATATTTTGAAGCGCGGGCCAGTCCCTAACAAGAATCTTGATTTAATTAGAGTGATTGTATTTTTTTGTAATTGTGTAAATAGCTCCCATCGAACGACTTTGCTCATTTTGTAATTGTATCGAAAGTGTAGAAACGCATGGTCAATTAGCCTATTATTTGCGCCTTTTAGAAATCCATAGCTACCTAAAATAAGGTAGAGGCTTTTGGCAGATTTGTATTGAAGATGTGTATCTAAATCGCTGGAGAATACCTGTTGGGTGTTTTTGGTAAGCGACAGGGCGGCGCCTGCACTACCCATCCAACCCGTTGTATCGGATTGCATCCGTGATTTTTCAATGTTTACAATTTGCGCCCGACTATAAAATGGCAGAAAGCTGCAACAAATAAATAGGCAAAGGATACTCCTTAGTATACACATGAATATGAACTTGGTTTAAATAAATATACAGATTTATTTAGATAGTTAATTCGCCTATGGTTGATTTGGATAAAATATTTTCAATGCCTAATGGCCGTTTTTTAATATCTTTATGCTGCAACCTTTTCCTGAAAATTATCTTTAAAAAAAATGAAAGTATGCAAAATGTACATACAGTTATAACCGGTACGGGCAGTTATATACCTCCCATTATTAAGACCAATCGCGACTTTACAGTCAATAGTTTTTACGCTGAAGACAATACCAAAATAGACACAGACCCTACTGAGGTAGTAAATAAGTTTCAACAAATAACAGGCATTGAAGAACGACGTTATGTAGATGCTGGCATGGAATCCTCCGATATGGCTACTATTGCTGCGAAGGCTGCTATTGAAGATGCAGGATGTGATCCCGAAACCATCGATCAAATTATTGTGGCACACAATTTTGGGAATGTATTAAAACATACCATTCAAACTGATGTGCTTCCGGCGCTGGCAAGTAGGGTTAAGCACGATCTTCAAATTAAAAATCCCTCTTGTGTGCCCTATGATATTCTATTTGGATGTCCTGGCTGGGTGCAAGGTGTTATTCAGGCAGATGCTTATTTTAAAGCAGGTATAGCAAAGAAATGTTTGGTTATTGGCACAGAAACGCTCTCAAGAGTGATTGATATATATGATCGAGATAGCATGATATTTTCTGATGGAGCAGGCGCTTCTGTATTAGAAGCTTTTGATGCTCAAAACACTCAAAGTGGAATACTAGGTACGGCAGTGCAGTCGCATTGCATGAATGAGGTAAATTATTTAAATCTTGGGAAGTCTAATTTTCCTGATAGCGATCCACGGATACGTTATATCAAAATGAAAGGTAGAAGGGTATATGAGTATGCAATCAAGCATGTACCTGCAGCTATGAAAGATTGTTTGGACAAAGCAGGTGTTAATATTGCTGAGCTTAAAAAGGTTTTTATCCATCAAGCAAATGAAAAAATGGATGAGGGTATTATTAAAGCGATGTATCGTTTGTATGGCATTAATTCAGTGCCACAGCATATCATGCCCATGAGCATACACAAACTCGGCAACAGCTCGGTTGCTACCATTCCAACATTATTTGATTTAGTTAAAAAAGGCACCATGCCTGATCATCAGTTAACAGCTGGCGATGTAATTCTTTTTGCATCAGTGGGGGCGGGGATGAATATTAATGCAGTTTGCTATCGGGTATAATAATCAACAAATTTTGTTGGAGGGTAATCATACAATCTACCATTTACCGCCCTTGCGCAGTTGAAAATTACAGGGAATGCTTTGCTGCGTAACCCTACTGGCGAATTGTTCTGTATTGCAGCATATTCCTCGCTTTTAGCATCTTAATAATTATTCCTAATTTTAACCATCACTATTCATTAAACCGGTTGAAGCAAAAGAACTTATACCTGTGCCTTTTTTTTCTTTTCATAGGGCATTTTATAACTGCGCAACAGCCTGGTTCCATTAGTAATCTAAGGCATAAATACATCAGCACAAAAACTAGCCAGGTATTGATTGATAGCCTAAGTATCATTCCCAATAGTTTTCGTTTATTAAATGTTCCCGCAGCTAATTACAAAATCGATGAAATTAGTTCGAAACTGACCTGGATAATAAAACCAACCGCAGATTCCGTAAATGTAGTGTATCGGGTGTTTCCTTTTCGCTTGAATAGCAGTGTGCATGGATTGAATTATGATAGCATACGGAATAATTTCATTGCTGAAAAACCCTTTGTATTTAATTACAATAACAAAAACAATACGCCCTTATTTGATTTTGGTAAAGTTAATTTAGAAGGTAGTATTGGCCGTGGTCTTTCCTTTGGTAATAACCAGGATGCTGTTTTGAATAGTAGTATGAACCTTCAATTAAATGGGTTCATTGGGGATAGTTTAGAATTGACAGCAGCTATTACAGACAACAATATTCCCATACAACCTGATGGTAATACACAAGACTTAAGAGACTTTGATAGAATTTATTTGCAAGTAAAAAAGAAAGGCTGGCAGGCCAATTTTGGTGATATTGATATTCGAGAAAGTAAGAATTATTTTTTGAATTTTTACAAGCGATTACAGGGTGTTTCCTTTATCACTGAAAATAAAATTGGCAAGCATACTTCCAATTCATTCCTAGTCAGTGGCGCTATTGCCAAAGGAAAATTTACTCGAAATACCTTGCGTCCTATTGAAGGAAATCAAGGCCCTTATCGATTGCAAGGCAATAGCAATGAATTGTACTTTGTGGTATTGGGCAATACAGAAAGAGTATTTATAGATGGCATTTTATTGCAACGTGGCGAGGACCAGGATTATGTGATTAATTACAATACCGCTGAAATAACATTTACGCCTAAACGATTAATTACAAAGGATAGCAGGATACAAATTGAATTTGAATACGCTGACCGTAATTTTTTAAACAGTCAGGTATACCTCAATGATGTGGTTAGTTTCAAGGATAAATTAGTGCTTAGTCTGGCAGCCTACAATAATACAGATGCAAGAAATTCTTCCATTAATCAAGTATTAAATACTGAACAAAAGCAATACCTAGCCAATGTAGGAGATGGAGTGGATACTGCATTTTATCAGAATGCTGTAAGAGATAGCTTTGCTGTTGGAAAGTTATTGTACAAGAAAATTGATACTGTTTACAATGGCAATATCCATGATTCGATTTTTGTCTTTACCAATACCGCAGCTTCCAATTTATACAGTTTGCCCTTTATGTATGTAGGCCCAGGGAAAGGCAGCTACACGCCAGAACTAAATGCCGCCAATGGGAAAGTATATAAATGGGTAAAGCCTGATGCTGCAAATAATAAATTGGGAGACTATGCTCCCGTCATATTATTGATTAGTCCGAAGAAACTACAATTGGTTACTGCAGCTGCTGAATATAAATTTTCGGCCAACACAAAATTAAAAGCAGAATTGGCCATGAGCAATTACGATGTCAATTTGTTTAGTAAAAAGGACAAGGCGAATGATCAGGGGTATGCTGCTAAAGTTCAATGGCAACAAGATAATAAGAAACTTGTTTTGTTTAAAACGGCAGTATTACTACAAACAAAATTCGGATATGAATATGTGCAAAATAGATTTAAGCCGATCGAAAGGTTACGCAATATTGAATTTTTACGCGATTGGAGCCTTCCTCAAGAATCAGTAGCAGCCAATGAGCAATTGGCAAATTTTTCTTTGAAGATTGCAGACAAAATAAATAATCGTTTGCAATATGAAATAACTACTTATAATCGATCAGATGGGTATAGTGGATTTCGCCAGGCGATGGATCATTTTCAGGAAATAAGAGGTTGGAAAATAACCGATCGATTTAGTATTACTTCCTTAAACAGCATCATTCAGAAAGGGCATTTTGTTCGACCCTTCATTGATTTGAATAAAGTATTGCCTGCAATAAAAAATATGCAAATTGGATTCAATTATCAAGGAGAACAAAACAAATTGTTTAATAAAATTTACGACACACTTACTCCTGTAAGTTTCGCTTTTAATATTTATCAGGCTTATTTAAAATCAAATGCAGCCAAACCCAATAAATGGGGCATTGCCTATTTTAGGCGAAATGATTGGTATCCTGCAAAAAATAAATTAACGGTTGCTGATAAGAGTGATAATTATAATTTCTTTACGGAGGTAATGAAAAACGAAAATCGGCAGTTAAAAATGAATGTGACTTATCGTCGCTTGCATGTGCTGAATACCACTTTGAGTAAGCAAAAAGAAGAGGAGAGTTTGTTGGGCAGGGCAGAATATCTGTTTAACGAGTGGAAAGGGTTAGTAACAGGAAATTTATTGTATGAATTAGGGGCGGGACAAGAACAAAAAAGAGAATATACTTATATTGAAGTACCAGCAGGGCAAGGTGAATATACTTGGATTGATTATAATACCAATGGCATTCCTGAACTCAATGAATTTGAACTGGCCTTATTTCAAGATCAGAAAAAATTTGTGCGAGTATATACTCCCGGTCAGCAATACGTTAAGGCGAATTATGTGCAATTCAATTATAGCGTAGATATTCATCCCAAAGTAATTTTTAAAGGCGTTAATAGACGTGGCCTACAAAAAATGCTAAGCAGAAGTAGTACTAGTTCAGCCATGCAGATTAATAAAAAGGATTTGAGTACTGGTAAATTTCAATTTAATCCTTTCACCAAAAAACTGGTTGATACCACCCTGATCAGTCTCAATTCATTTTTATCCAATACTTTCTTTTTTAATCGTACAGACCCTAAATGGGGATTTGATATCACCCATACAATTAACAGTGCTAAATCGCTTTTACAATATGGTTTTGAAACACGAAAACTGAGTTTGTTGGCATTTAAATCGCGATTCAATTTCAATAGAAGCATCGTGGGAAATATTTCGTTGCGTCAATCCAAGAATGAGCTAAGTACCAATGGATCGAAATTCGCAAATCGAAATTATCGGATTGAACAAAATAGTGTGGAGCCCTCTGTAAGTTATATTTACAAATCTAATTTTAGGGTAAGTCTTATCTATGCTTATTTTTCAAAAAAGAATACGATTGATTCCATGGAGAAATCCAATAATCATTCATTGACTACCGAATGGCGATATAATATTCTCAATAAGAGTACCATCAATGCTAAGTTTACATTCAATCAAATCAGTTTCAAAGCATATCCAGGTGCAGCCAATACTACCGTAGGATATATACTCTTAGATGGGTTGGTGCCAGGTAAAAACTATTTGTGGAATCTCGAGTACAGTAAAAGGTTAGCTGGCAATATTGAATTGAGTATTCAATACGAGGGAAGAAAGCCTGGTAGTTCCAAAACTGTACATATCGGACGGGGATCTGTCAGGGCCATTTTCTAAAAATAATTGCTATAAAAAAAGCTCCTTTATAAAAGGAGCTTTTTTAAAAAAATATATAGGATTAACTAAACAATCCACCCTTCTTTAAGCTTCTGATGCCTTCGCCAATTTTGAAGCCATTTTGATAAACTTCAATCTTGTAATCACCCGTTTCAAAATTGCTATTTTGTTTCCAGTCAAAACTAACTGTTTGACGCTGCCCCTGTGTATAATTTATATCTACTTTTTGAGTATATACTTTTTCTTGGCCATCTCTAGTTGTGAAACTTCCAGATCCTAATGCTTCTACTGCAATTGGAGTGCCATTGGGAGCGGTAATACAAACGAATAAACTCTTGGTACCGGAATTGGCTATCCTGTTTTCTGCCAAGTCAAATGAGATACGTAATTTGTCAACTCTCTTCGCAGTGGTGGTAGCTTTTTCTTTGCCACTTTTTTTCTCGTTGATTCCTACTATCGAAAAATTAGAGGCATTCAATGTAGAGCCAATGTCAACTGTTTGGTCTCTATCTTTAATAACAGTAGTAGCACTATCGTAATCTTTTTGTGCAGCATCTCTTTGACGGGTTACTGTTTCTTTTTCCTGTGTTAGCACCAATTTCTCATTTTGTAATGTTTCAATTTGCACTCTGAAACTGGTGATATCAGTATTTAAGGAGGCAATTAATGTCTTAGCTTCTGCCAATTCTTCTGCAGTGGCATTTACTTTAGCCAATAATTGTTGTATGCGACTTTTCTTGTTTGCGATATCCCTATCACGTTTTGTAATAACACTGTCTTTGCTGTGTTCCATATCTGCCATGGCCGTTTTAATCATATCAAAACGAGCGGTAGCTTCATCAAGTGATAATTGTAGTTGATCTTTTTGCGACATGGTGGTGCTCACCAATAAATCTTTTTTATCGTCAATTTTCTTTTGTTGGTTTTTATCCCAAATAATATAACCCCAGGTTCCCAGTAGGGCAATAATTAATGCCCCTGTTAAAATGTTTCGCATATTGTTTTTACTAGGAGTGGGAGTGGGCGTTGAGGCCGGTTGTTCTGTTGTTGGAAAATTTTCAAATGCCATAATAGTGAGATTTCTTTTAATAAAATTAGGTTTATAACGGAAGATTTGATTAGGATAAGCAAATCTATCATTATTTTGTGGTACCTGTATATTGGTTCCCAAAACTATGCCAAATATATTCGCATTGATTGCCAACCTTTAACTTTGTACCATGAGCGCGGAAAAAATTATATCAGATTGGAAAAAAAAGAATTTCAAACCGGTCTATTGGCTTGAGGGGGAAGAAGATTATTATATGGATAGTGTGATGGAATTTGCTGAAACCAATATTCTCACTGCAGAAGAAAGTAGCTTTAATTTAACGGTATTTTATGGAAAAGATGCGGATTGGACGGCTGTTATCAATGCCTGTAGACGGTATCCTATGTTTGCAGAAAAGCAGGTGGTATTACTGAGAGAGGCCCAGCAGATGAAGGAAATAGAGCGGTTAGAAGCGTATGTCGAAAATCCATTACCCTCTACCATTTTTGTTGTGAGTTATAAAGGGAAATCGCTGGACAAGCGAAAAGCTTTGTATAAAAACCTTAAAAAGACGGCAGAGATTTATGAATTTGAAAAAGTAAAGGACTATAAATTACAAGAATGGATTGCCAATTATGTAAGAAGTAAAGGCTATACGGTTAGTTCAAAAGCAATTGTTTTATTAGATGAACATATTGGGAATGATTTAAACAGAATTGCCAATGAAATTGAAAAACTTGCGTTAAACCTGGGTGGGAAAAAAGAAATAACGGAAGATGATATTGAAAAATATATTGGCATAAGTAAGGAATACAATGTATTTGAATTGCAGGCAGCCATTGCCAAAAAAGACCTTAGCAAGGCGCTTACTATTATTCAATATTTTGAAGGAAATCCAAAAGCAAGCCCGATTCATTTAGTATTGCCAGCATTATATGCAAGTTTCAGTAAAATATATAGCGTATTTGGCATGAAGGATCAATCTGATGCAGCATTAAAACCTTTGTTTTATTTTAATCTAACTGCGGTAAAAAATGCTCAAGAAACCATGCGGAATTATCAATATGCAGGCATTGAAAAAATATTATTGCTTTTACACCATTATAATTTAAAGGGAGTTGGCGTAGGTGATGCGGGCACCAGTGATGCTTCACTGATGAAAGAGATGGTAGTAAAGATGATCGCAGGATTATAAACAGGCGAGACTATCTTCCTTGTCTTTGTGAAGTTG
>Ga0194063_10000246_pt1 | contig 40535 bp, 39 predicted proteins | sample SepL3720m_MetaG_FD_155459 | JGI IMG/M metagenome (GOLD analysis project Ga0194063, IMG submission 155459) | Anoxic zone freshwater microbial communities from boreal shield lake in IISD Experimental Lakes Area, Ontario, Canada - Sep2016-L373-20m | ecosystem: Environmental > Aquatic > Freshwater...
GTCCCATATTTTTGGTTTTTATGTGTTTAAATACTGTTGTTTTTTTTATATATTTCATTAGCTTTTCTTTATTGTCAATTGTTTTTTTTATTTATTTATGTAAAATTATGCATTCTACATGAACGCTTGCTCCTTATATGTCAAAGGGTAATTATACAGCAAATGAAAGAACAGTGCTTGAGTATTTTTTTACCAATGTAGATAAAAATGTTTATTGTGCAAAAAGCATATTATCAAGTCAGTTTCGAGCCTATTTAGTGTGACAATATTCTAGAACTCATGTTTCTCTTAGAGATAGATTTTTACAATTGTTTGAGGATCAAAAAATAGCATTAACAAAATGAAACATCACTCAAGATGAATATATAAGTATAGATGAGTTGGCCCAATCCATTCAGAATCAATCATGACTTAAATTACAGGCATTTGAAAAAAAAGCATCTGATTTTCTCAAAAAATGGTGAGTCGATTATGGGCATAATTCACTCAAAGATTCTGATACTATTAGAGTTGCTATTGAATGAATTTCTCAAACTTCAACTAAAGTCATAGAATCACCATTTCCTTGTTTGGGAAACTTCCAAGAAAAATCCACTAGATATATTACTTTTGGTAAGGAGGGTTTGATCTTTTCTGATCAAATAAAAAATTCCAAGTATTGAAATGAAATTGTTGATATTATGTATAGATTAATAGATGTCTATGAAATGTATTCTCCCGTAGTTAAAAAAATATTGGATGAGTATAATGTCTTAAAGAAAGAAGATTTTAGTAGCGAAAAAATATATGATTCTACCTTAAACGCAAAGGTATTTGATATTATGAGATATTTGCTTCCATGCAACGTTTCTACTTCTTTATGAGCTTCGTTTTCTGCAAGAACATTAGAAACACATCTCAGCTATATGCTTTCTCATCCCTTGGAAGAGATAAGAATAATTGCCCAATCTATACTAGAAGAAGCATTACAACTTTCACCATGATTGTTGAGTCATGTAGAAAAAAATCCTTATGAAATTACCAGAAGACAAAAAGTCGACGCAGAGGTTAAAAAGATTGTGCGTGCATATCCATTGGAAAATAATGTATATACTGGTATCCCTAGAGGGAAAAGATTTACCATTGTTTCTGCGTGAAATTTAGACAATAATATTTTGGCAAGCATTCTTTTTGATTCATGAGGAGAACAGGGTATAAGTTATGTACAAGCATTGGATATTGTAGAACACATGGATGAAAATACCAAAAATAAACTTATGGAAACAGCTTTGGCTGATAGGGGTAAGTTTGATAGAATGCCTAGAGCACTTCAACATACCACGTTGATGGTAGAATTTATTATGGATTTTGGTGCCTATCGCGATATCCAGAGACAAAGAGCAACTAAGCAATTGTGGCAATGAGTAACTGCTGTGCATGGATATGATTATCCTGAGTATATTGATCTCCCTGGTATGGAAGCATTTAAACAGGCATATGATCATATCATGATCGAAGTGACTGAACTTGCTCAAAAAGTTAGTAAGGATGATGCCTATGTGACCCAATATGTGTGAGCGTTGTGACATCTTGTGAGAACTACCTTTGAAATGGATCCGGGTCAGATTGCCTATGTGGTAGAGCTCCGTACAACACCCCAATGACATCATAGTTATAGAAATCTATTTATTGATGTATTTCAGGAAATAAAAAAACATGCTCCGATATACTCTAAGTATATTAGATGTGGAGAAGATTTAACAGCATCCAGAAAAGATCAGGAAGAAAAGTCAGAAGCAAAAAGAAAAGCTTTGTGATTATAATTTCTATTTTACTCTTTATTCTTGTTGTATGAAAGTGTTAGTTATTAATGCATGAAGTTCGTCCTTGAAATATCAGCTTTTTGATATGCAGCAAAATAGTATCGTAGCGAAATGAAATATTGAAAAAATCTGAGAAAAATGATCTTCTATTGTCAATCATAAAGATGCATTTTCATTCGCTTTACATACGATGATACAAAATTGAAGTATAAAAACTGAAGCATGAAAATTTACTGTTGATGCGATAGGACATAGAGTAGTTCATGGAGGTGAATATTTTCAAACGTCTGTGCGTATAGATACTGATGTTATTACAAAAATAGAAGCGTGTTCTCTCTTGGCACCATTACATAATCCTGTTAACGTAGAATGTATTCGTGCTTGTATACAATTATTACCTAATATTCCTCAGGTCGCTGTTTTTGATACATCTTTTCATCAGACCATGGAACCTGTGCATTATCTTTATCCTATACCGTATACGTATTATGAAAAATATAAAATCAGAAGGTATGGATTTCATGGTACCTCCCATCAATATGTCTATGAACAACTTATTGAGAAGTTGAAAAGTTGAGAGATTGAGAAGCTGAAAGATAGAAAGATTGAAGATTTAAAAGTGATTACGTGTCATATTGGGAATGGAGCCAGTATCGCGGCAATTACGAATTGAAAAGTAGTAGAAACGTCTATGGGAATGACCCCTTTGGAATGACTTATGATGGGTACGAGATCTGGTAATATTGATCCAGCTCTTATCTTTCATCTTCATAAACATGAGAAACTTTCTGATGATACCATACAACATATGTTGGAATATGAAAGTTGATTGCTTGGTATCTCTTGAGTTTCTGGGGATATGAGAGATGTTGTCGCTTGAATACAACAGTGAAATCCAAGATGTTCCCTTGCTTTGGATATGTATATCAATGCACTCATAAAATATGTTTGAGCGTATGCGAGTATCTTATGATGAGTGGATGTCATTATTTTGACTGCTGGAGTTATGGAGCATAGAACAATCGTAAGAACTATGTTTCTCGAAAAATTATCGTGGATGTGAGTGGTTATTGATACTCAAGCAAACCATAATGAAACATCATTAGAAAAAATAGTTTCTACTCCAGATTCTAAGGTAACTGTCTTAGTTATTCCTACAAATGAAGAGCTTATGATAGCCAAAGAAACGTTTAAACTAATTAACAACTAACAACTAACAGTGAACAGTGATAGTATTTTTTACTTTTGTCATTGCGACCCCGACTTCTCGGGGGAAGCAATCTAAAGTATATACTGGATTGCTTCGTTTCACTCGCAATGACTGATTTTTGTTTTCAACGCTTGAAATCTATCATAGATTTCATATAAGCTATGTGATTATATTTCGCTTTTTTTAGCTTTTTTACAATATATTGCCCATGGAAAACACTCATCAAAAAAAACATTTTAGTGAAGAAGCTACTTTGGACAAAGTAGAAAAAAGAATCGATCATAATATGCAAAAAATCATGAACCAAGGATTTGCGCATAAATTTCTTAATCTCAAAATAGTCAAGGATATCCTTGCTGCTCACTTTGTCATTGATATCAACCAAAAATTACAATCTTATCTCAAAACTATCTTTATTATCGTAGGACGAATATCGCTTATCACCTGAATTGTTGGTATTTTCTCGTTTTTAATCTCATTGAGTGGGCTCTGATTTATGTTTAGTCTAGGTTTTGGTATCGGACTTCGTGTGTTGATTTATGTTCTATTGGCTATTGTGTTTTCACTACTTTCGCTCTTTACCTGAATCGGTATGATTAGATTTAAAAAACGAGTAATATCATTGGCTATCCTTTGATTTGTAGTGTCTGCCTTTTCGTTTATTATTAGTTTCATCCCTGTAGGATTGTATTCGTATGGATCATATGGCAATTTTGGATCAAGTCTTTTTAATCTTTTGATTACTTTTGTACTATTAGTTTTGATCTTGAAAAATGAACATATGTTTAAAAATTAAATATATGAGGAATTGGGAAGAGGGAAGAGGGAAGCGGGAATTGGGAATTGGAAATTAAAAATAGAATATTCATGTCATATACTTTACTTTGTAAAATATCTTTATGAAAAAATATTTATTACTTGCTGTTCTTTTTTCTCTTGTGTTTGTATGATGTCAGAAAATTGATATTGCCACCTTGGATGTTGGTGCTATTACTGATGTAGCTACATTACACAATAGTATTGCACAAGTTTCTGATGCAATGCAGAAATGAACACTTTCTATGGAACAGGCACCAGGTTTGGTAGATCAACTTCAGCAAAAATATGTTGATCTTGTTGATGGTACTGATGTACGTATTGAATCGCTCTTTGCTACTATACAAAAAACTTTTGATAATAAAGCAATCACCTTGTATTCATTACCACTTTGGGCAAAAAAAGCATGAATGATTCAACCCAAGGGAATGGCTCTTGATAAAACATTATCCAAACAAACATATAGTAGTTGATCTACTTCTACTATGCTTGTCTACAAATGAAATTATACCATTGCGTTACAACAAGCAAAGCTTATCGCGGATAACGCTCATTTATATGTAAGTAAAAATTTTCAACAAGCACAAGCACTTGCAAAAATAGGCAATATAGATTATATCTCTGGATTGGATGTTGGTGCGTTAAGTCAGTGAATTGTCTATGTCAACCATGAATTGCTTGATACAAATATAGATCAAATGCTTTCTGTGAGTGTTGATCAACAGTGAACCCTACTTATAGAAGCAAGTAATTATAAAAAAACGCAAACTAGTCTGGTCAATACTCCATCAAATACTGATACATCTTCTTTGCCTGGTGTACGTACACAATGAGAAACCTGTGGAGAAGAAATTTGAAATTGTGCATCTGGTTTACAATGCACCTATCCTTGTGGTATTGAAGGGTGTGAAAATGTTTGTCTACCAGAAAACGAGCTTCCTAAGCCATAAATAAACATTATATTTTATAGGCAAAAGATTTTATATTATTACATTTGGTTCGTGATGAAGTATGTTTTGTGAATTGTTGTTTTCATGATGGGTATGCTGAGTGTGAGTTTTGCTCAGCAATATATTTTATTTTATGGTAATGGATGTCCACATTGTGCTAAAGTGGAAACATATATCAAGGATAATACCATTGGTAAAAATTTTGATCTCCAACAAAAAGAAGTGTTTTTTAATAAGAAAAATCTGAATGAATTTAATGGATATCTCGAGAAACACGGATTAACTTATGATTCTATTGGTGTTCCTTTTCTTATCATAAATAGTGGTGCCGACTGTAATTATATCAATGGCGACACCAATATCATAGAATATTTTTCTGGCAAATTGGCACAAATCACTGCAGCAGCATGTAAAGATACTGCCTGAACTGGATGAACACAAATAATAGAAAAAACGCTCAAACAGAGATTATCATTTTTCTGAATTATGTTACCTGCTGCTATCTCTGATAGTATCAATCCATGTGCATTTGCAGTTATGCTATTATTACTTTCTACTATTCTTAGTAGACATAAGAGCAGAAGAAAAACATTGCTTGCGGGATGATTATTTGCTTTAGCCGTGTTTTTGACATATCTTGCTATGGGTATCGGACTATTCTCTGCTCTAGCAACTACTGGTAATACATATGTTCTCAAATTGGTTGTTGGTATCTTGGGTATTGTTGTTTGATTGGCCAATCTCAAAGATTATTTTCGATATGGAAAATGGTTTGTGATGGAAGTGCCTTTTAGTTGGAGACCCAAGATGATGAGTCTTATTGAGAGAGTTTCTTCTCCACGATGAGCATTTATTGTAGGTGTTTTGGTGAGTCTCTTTCTTCTTCCTTGTTCATCTGGTCCCTATTTCACGATATTATGATACTTGAGTTCTCAAAGTAAAAATCTTAATCTTCGATGATATATTTATTTGATAGTTTATAATTTGATTTTTGTATTGCCTATGTTTGTTATAGCTGCTCTTGTCGGTTTCTGATATGCAAGTGTAGATAAGATCGCAAAGATTAAACATGAAAAAACTAAGCTGATCCATCTCATTGTATGAATTCTTATGCTTGGACTATGAACTTATGTACTCTTGACTATGTAAAATGAGTGCTTTTATTTATATATAAAATCTCGAGAAATCGGGATTTTTTTTATTTACTTGACTATTATGTATAAATATATATATAGTTTTTCACAACAAAAAAACATGATGTATGGCGAAAAAACTAAAACTAGAACACTCAGTGAGAGATCATTATCCTAAACGACATGGTGATTCTTCTCCTGCTGTTGTTCCCGATTCCAAAGACTCTACCCAAAGGGGTAAAGAAGAATGTACCCGAAAGGGTAGAAGATGCCAGAAACATGGCAAAAAATCAACTTGTTCCCGAACGGGACATTTGTGTGAGGTTGCATAATTTATTAACTGAGCTGGGTTTATTTGAGGTCTCCTCATCTAAAAACTCAGCTCAAAAACTATAGTAAAAAAATCAATATTGACTATTTTGAGTAAATATGTATATAATTTACTATAACAAAAAACTGGAATATGAAGAGAAGCAAAGACAAAAAATTACGTGCTGCTGTTCCTCATAAACCTGAAACCAAGAAAGAAAAAAAATGTACGACCTTGGGGTCAGGGTGTCCTAATTATGGGAAAAAGAGGACTTGTAGCAGGCGCCAATCGTTATGTGTTGTCGCTGCTTAATGTTTTATTAATCGAGCTGGGTTATTATTTGAGGTCTTCCTCATCTAAAAACTCAGCTCAAAAACTATAGTTAGAAATGTTCATCATTATATCCAATTATCTATATAACTCGATGTTTTCTATATTATAATGTATTCATCTTGCTTATTCTTTTGTTTATGAGTGGAGAGAAGTGTCCTGCATATTTTTTTTGTACCTGTGGTGATTGATAATCTTTCCCTGTCATTCTTTTTCTACAACATGACTTGCCACACGTACATTTCCATTTTGAAATCTTATTTTCGTCTCATTCCCATAAGGCATAATCTGCTGTTATCTCCTCGTCCTTATTGATGTCGGTTCTTGCAATTAATGTAAACGCATCTTTCATCCGTAGATTACCATCACACGAATGATTGATAAAATATGTCTCATCATCGCCCCTATCTTCAACACTAAATAAGTTATCATCTCGTTGCATGATTAGCTTGTTTTCTTTTTGTGCTTGACCTGCTCATTGTTTGTCTGTAAAAACATCTCCTCCCCATATCACTACAGTTTCTCATGTTTTGATTGTTTCTTTGGCAAACATACCTTTACCATGAATGGTGGCTGATTTTATTTCAACTTTGGGAGATATCCGATTTTTTTTCGGAATCGTATATTTCATCGTTTGATTCTATGTATATAAATATTTTATTTTAGTAGTTTTTCAAAAATTTCTTGTGCAATTTTTGGGCTTGTCTTACCTCATGTTTTCTTCATTAATTGCCCGATAAAAAACCCCATAGTTGTTGTTTTTCCCCCCTTATATTGTTCTACTGTGCTTGCATTTTCTTTAAGAATTTGTTTTGCAAAAGCCTCTATTTCGTTACCATCAATTGCTGGAGCATCAAATCATTTTTCTTTGATTATTTCTTCTGGACTCTTTCCTGTGGACAGCATGTCATCCATGACTATTTTGAGCTGATTTTCCATGAGTAATCACGCTTGTGCTTTGCTTAAAAATTCACTGAATTGTCTATGCGAAAATTTGAGTTGATCTATTGTAGTAAAATTTTCTTTCATTCGTGCAGTAATGGGTCAAGATAATCGTTTTACAATGAGTTTTGATTTTAATCACCCTTCGTTTCCCCTAAGATTTCACTCAGGACAAGCCTCTTTAGCAAAGAGGGCTTCTAGTTTTAAGAAGTAATCAAGTATTTCTTTGTCACTGATAAGCGCATTAATATATTCTTTGTTGAATCCATAGTCTTGGCTAAACTTTTTGATGATAGTATGTGGTATGATGATTGTTGAATTGTTTAATTGTTCAAATGTTTCATTGCTGATTTTTAGTGGTGGTAAGTCGGGTTCTGGAAAATATCTATAATCGAGCGCATCTTCTTTTGACCTCATCAGATAAGATTCTCCTTTAGCATCATTTCGCCCTCTGGTTTGCTGAGTAAATACCTCTCCCGCTTCATATAATTTTTCTTGTCTTGCTTGTTCATGTTCTATTGCTCTTTTGATCATCCCAAATGAATTGATGTTTTTTACTTCTACTCTTGTGCCTAGAGGATCATTTTCTGATTTTCTAACAGAAATATTTACATCTACTCTCATCTGTCATTTTTCCAAGTCAGCATCAGCAATATTATTATATCTTACCATTCTTTGAAGTTCTTTCAAAAATTCTACCACTTCTTCTGTTGTACCAAAATCTGGTAAGGTCACAATTTCTACCAATGGTGTTCCTGCACGATTGAAATCAATCAATGCTTGGCCACCGTCATGAATCATTTTCCCCGTATCATTTTCCATATGAGCATCTTGGATGTGGATAGTCTTTTCATGAGTATAATTGTCCAAGAAAAAAGATACCTGTCCTTGAGTATTGGTAGGATGATAGAGTTGAGTAATCTGATAGCCCATAGGCAAATCAGGATAAAAATATGATTTCCTGTCAAATGTAGATATTTCATTTATCGTGCACTGCAATGTTTTACCGAGTAATAGTGCTTTTTCCAAAACATCTTCACTCAAGGTGGGCAATGCTCCTGGTTGTCCTGTACAAACGGGACAGATGTTGGTGTTTGGTACAAGATCGCCAAAATTTTGCTCATTTTTGCACTGGCAAAACATTTTATGTTCTGATTTCAATTTTATGTGAATTTCTAGTCCAATCGTAAGTATATATTCTGACATCTTCTTTAAAATACTAAGTAAACGGTTATTATAGTATATAACTCACCCTAAAAAACAATTTAATTTCTATTTATTTCTCATCAACTTTTAAACGCTTCCCTAGACATACTTTTTTTGTCATTGCTACAAAAAAAGTATGCAAAAAAAAATCTAGTTAGATGCAAAACTCAGGATGAATACTTCAATAACGACTTTACTACCAACTCGCCGCAAACCCCGCCTAGGCGGGTCCCCATTTCGGCTCGTTCCAATCGATTACTTCATCTCTATTCATATTACTATCCCGTGGCGTGCATCTAACGAATGTGTTTTAGTATATTTATATATAATTGATAAAATAATTATTTATTTATGTATTTTTATTGTTTTCTTTGATCGAACTTCGTAACGCTAACCCTATACATACTGCTCCAAGCAATCCTGTGATGGTTTCTGAAATGTGAAATAGAGTTCACAAAAACATAATTGCAGCTAGGGCAAAAATTGCCCAAAATGCTCCATGTTCTAGGTATTTATATTTGGTTAGTGTTCATTTTCTTACCAACATTATCGTCAAACTCCTCACAAACATTGCTCATATACCTAGTCATAATGCTATGATAAAAATATTTTTGCTTAGCGCAAATGCTCCAACTACTCCATCAAATGAGAAACTTGCATCTAATACTTCCAGATATAAAAATAATGATAATCATACTTTGTGGACCTTGGTGATTCATCATTTTGATACTTGCAATATACTTGTTATTCCTTCCATAATTACAAAAAGAACAATTCATCGCATACCTGCTATCAAAAATGAGAGATGTTCTTTTGCCGGAAGAAAGCTTCCTATACTATAAACGGTTATCATCGTTATAATGATTTCTATGGATTTAAGTGCTCATATTTTTTGCAAATATTTTTCAATATATCATAGTCGATGGGTATTTTTTTCTGCATCAAGAAAAAAACTTAATGCAACCAAGAGTAAAAATGTTCCTCAAAATCCAGCTATGCTGATGTGTGAGGCAGTCAAAATATTTGCATAGGTAGCTGGATCAAATATTGCTAAGTTAAGTGCGGCTATTGGATTTATTCCTCCTACAATAGCTACGATAATCAACGGAAAAATAATTCTCATCCCAAATACTGCGATAGCCATTCCTCGAGTCAAAAATCTATGTTGCCGTTTTGGTTCCATCTTTTTTAATACGGTAGCGTTGACTACTGCATTTTCAAATGATAGCGATATTTCCAGTATTGATAAAATACACACGATAAAAACTGTTTGTAATCCAGTCGATATATTGATTGTTCTTCCTGCTCATAGAAAAAATGCTAGAGTGATAGCTAGTATCGTAAAAATAATTGAAGCTCTAAAATATTTCATGCTACCAGATAATAGGCTAAAGTATTACAAATATATATATAATTATTTTGTTCTTCTTTTTGGATTTATATCTTTGCTTGTTCGAAAATATTCTGGAGAGACTCTATTGTTGATGATAACAATGCCGTCAGCACTAAGTTTTTTAATTTTCTTTTCTGTTCATCAATTATATCATCATATATCGCCATCGCTTCTTATGACTTTATAACAAGGAAATGTGTCTGGGTCTTTGTTGCTATTCATTATCTTTCCTATTGCACGTGGTGAAGTACCGAAGCATTCGGCTATGGTCTTATAGGAGACTACTTTCCCTTTCGGAATCCTTTTGAGAAACTGGTAGATGATTTGCTTCATAGCATATATTTTTCAAATAGAATATCATTCCTTATTTTATATTCCGTATTGTTTGATTATTTTACGGATCTCTTTTAGCGATATAAATTTATGACCTCTTTTTTTGTTTTCTTTGCTGATATGATATGCAATTTTCCGATGCTGAAATAACGTTTTATATGCGTTTCGTACGCTGTGATTGGGATCGTAAATATGCGTTGGTAAGGATCCCATTCCATTGAGCTCTATGATTTTGAAATGTCATTGATAAAGGTCTTCTATGCTTTTTGCTTTTATATCATAACGACCAAAATAGAATCCATCTACCTTTTTGCTTATACCATCTATAATCTCTTCTAGTTGTGGCGTGATGATATGAGATACATCATGAAATGTAGAACCTCTACAATGGTTTCCTATATAGTTGAGCTGGATTTTTTCTCATTGAGGTACAATATTTTTTCGTTTGCTTAGATATTCTTTTTTGAACTGATGATAATAGTATTTTGCTCTTCGATGGTTGTATACCAATTCTTCAAATGTGCTTTTTCCATCTCCATCCAGAAACATAAATTTCTTTTCTACAATCCCTGTTATATGTCCCTTTTCTTCGTTGGTAGTGTCAACTTTGTTTGGTATGCGATAATAGAAGATTCCAAATTCGAGAGGATCTTCGATAAATTCTTGGATAAGTATATCTTCATCCATATGTGTCAGATATGTTGTAAGTTGTCTGCTGGTATGTATCTTTTTCACATCTCTTCCTGTTCTTCCTAATGTTGGTTTTGCTATACAAGGATATTCTATAGTATGTTGTTTCATCTCTTGTTCAACATAGGTACTGTCGTGTCATTGAGTAATAAATATACTTATAGGCAATAGTTTTTGTTCAAACTTATCCATATCTTCGTGTTTTCCATATCCTGCAAATCCACTGAGCATCATGCCTGGATTAACATTAGAAAAAAAACCTAGGTGTCTGGCTTTTGTTGCTAAATAAAGGAAATATATATATACAGGAATATCAAAAATATATCCTGGCCAAAATTCTCGTCTTCTATATTTTTGTATCCATAAACGTATATTTTTTGTCATATATTCTCCTTGTAAAATAAATTGGTTGTTTGACTATTCTCCTAGTTTCCAAATAGATTTAAAATTCGTTTTGCTCCTCGTATTATAGGTAAATATACTGTCGCTTTACCTATGACTGCAGCTATAATGAACAATGGGAATGGTAATCTTTTACGCACGATACCAACAACTACGATGTCGGGGATTGCTGAATCTATTGCTACGATTGTTAGTAAAAATAGAATCAATTTACTATTTCTTGTTTCCAAATAATTAGTTATTCTATTATTGAGTTTACTCAATCTTTTCCTGTTTTCTATGTATGTTGCAAATCTATTTTCTAGACGTGATATTCGATCTTTGTTATCTCTTTTTGCTTTGAATGCCAATATTCGTCTGTGCATATATCCATACAATAATCGTATAAGGATACTACTTGCCGCTGCTGGTATTACTGTTCATATCGACATTGCTATCGGACCTGCTCCTTGAAGTAAGCGGATTCCTATCAATGTATAGGTTATCGGTATAATAACTGGGGGGAATATCGGTGAAATAATAACAAGACACGATATAATGATATGTTTAAGTAACATTTTTAATGCTAAATGCTAAATGTTTGATGCTAAATGCTTGATGCACAATATTGTCTTTATAATGCTTTAAGCTTCCTGCATTAAGCTTCACACTCAATGTTTTATATTTTTACGGTCATTACTTGTTTAAAAAAGTTGTCGATGTCTTTTTTGCTCATATCGGCATTGACACACATCAACCTGATAAATTCTTGTCCTTTTCGTTTTCCGTAGCTTACTTTTATCAATCATTGCTTGTCTAGTGCTTCGCAAATTTTACTTGCTGCTTTCTCTTTGACTTGAAAACATACATTAACACATTCTGGATCTAAAACAAGGGTAAGATCTTTATTCTTTTTGATCACTGATACTGCATATTTTGTGTTGGCAAATTCATTATCTATTCTTTTTTCATACCCACTTTCTCCCAGATATTTTAATGCTGTCCATACTTTGAAAGCATCATTTCTTCTTCCGCACTGGATAGATTTATTTCCAGGATTGAGCTCTTTATCGTCCATTTGAAAGAGATAATCTGCATTTTCATTGAAATTCTCATACAATACATTTTTATCTTTTACGAGCAGTACCGCTGCCAATAATGGTATGTTCATCATTTTATGCAAACTTCGTGATACGGAATCGCTATTTTCTATCCCTTTGAGCAGATATTTATGTTTTTTACTCAATAAGGCTCATCCTCCTAGTGCTGCATCTACATGACATCGTAATTTATATTTTTTGGCTATTTTACTGATTTTTTCTATAGGATCAAAAGCTCCGAGTACGGTCGTTCATGCTGTAGCATTTACATAAAATGGTATATATCCATGATGAAGGTCAGATATAATTGTCTTTTCCAAAAGCTGTATATTCATTTTTCACGTATTGTCTGTCGGAATTATTCTGATAGCGTCTTTGCCCAATCCTGTTACGCTTATAAATTTTTTTGTCGAGTAGTGTGCTTGATCTGATGTGTATCCAACCAATTTTTTGCCGCGAATGCCTGATTTTTTGATGGAGGAATGTTTCTCATTTCTTGCAAGAACGAGTGCTATCATATTGGTCAATGATCATCCTGGTCCAAATATCCCATCGCCATTTTTGTAACCAACTTTTTTGAGTAAAAACCTTATAACCTCTTGTTCTATGAGTATATGGATTCCTGCTGATTTGTATGTATGCATAGTATTGTTCAATACTGCCGAGAGCATCTCTGCCATCACTGCTGGTAGAATTTCTCCACCAACCAAAAGATTGAAAAATCACTTACTATTGGTTTTGGGGCTATTGAGTACAATTTTTTCTATTTCACTAAACAGTTCAGCTATTTTTATACCTTCTTTTGTAATATTGAGTTTTATTTTCTTTTTGAATGTGTCTGGTGATGTATATTTGAGGACAGGATTCTTTGTGGAGTGATCATAATATTTTTTGATGATGTCCATCGTTCTCTCCAACGTCTTGTCGGTATCTTTCATGGTTGTACTTATGAGTAAATGTAGTTATGAGTATAGATAAATTGAATAGCATATCAAGATAAAGGGATTTTTATATGTGTATCCCTAAGAGTTGAACGAGAGATTTTCCTAAGAAAATGAATGGAATATGTGTTACTCATTTTCCTATGATGGACGCTATGATGAAATATGGGAATTTTATTTTTTTATAGAGCATTCTCGTTCATATGATATCAGGCAAAATCGGAAGATAACAAAATATTGCAAAAAAGAACGTCATTATCCTTCCTGATCTTTTTTCTAACTGTTTTTCCCATCTCAATGATAATCTCCCTATTCTCTCTTCTTTTTTAAAATAACTATTCATTTTATTTATTATACGAGAAAAAATGTTCCTATCTTTTAGTGGGTCTTCGTTTATTGTCATCCTTGGTATGACAAAATTCTGCATTTTCCGAATAATAATATCAGCAATAACTGCAGCTGCTACTGATACAATCGACAGTATCCGAGGATCAATTTTTTGTAAAATTAACGCACCCGTCATCGAATACGATAAAGGAACAAGTATTGGAGGTATTAGGGGTGATACGATAATTGTTATTCATAATAAGAATAATTGGAACACCATAATTTTGTCTATAATAAAAAAAACCTGTTGCGTGGTTTGCAGAGTATAGCCAAAGAATCCATCAAATCAACAATATCTTCTGTTTCAGTTCTCCATAAGCAGTACTTGACATTCATTGACAAAGCAATATCATCATAAACAATCTTTTACTTATAAATATTATTACATGTTGTTTAGTGAATGTTGATTAAAAGCCTGATTGTTGAAGTCTTTGGAGAGTATAGGCTATAAAGAAGTGACTCCTATCCAAGAACAAGTCATGAAAATCGCTTTGAGTGGAAAAAATATCGTTTGACAGTCTCAAACATGAACTGGTAAAACTGCGGCCTTTCTTCTTCCTGTCCTCAATAAAATTGATACGAACAAAAAAACGTTACAGGTACTGATTCTTGCCCCTACTAGGGAACTTGTCGTCCAAATAGGAGAAGAGATTAGGAATTTAACCAAATTTTATGGGGTGAGTTTTGCTTGTCTCTATGGGTGAGCAAGTCCACTTATTCAAAAAAATATCCTCAAAAAGAATCCCGCAATAGTCATTGCAACGCCTGGTAGGTTGATGGATTTTATGAATCAAAAAGTAATCAACGTGAGTGTTGCAGAATACTTTATCTTGGATGAAGTTGATAGAATGCTTGATATGTGATTTGTTCGCGATATAAAAAAAATCCGAGCTCAGCTCAAAAATGTAAAACAGACACTTACTTTTTCTGCTACTATGAATGATGAGATGAAAGCTATCATCAAAGACCACGTCTCTAGTTATGAATTTATCAAAATAGGCGAATGAGTGACCGTAGACAAAATCCATCATAGATTTCTTCCTATAGATCATGAGCAAAAACTCTATAATGTAATCAAACTTATCAAAGCATATCCAAATGATAAGGTTCTTATCTTTACTCATACCAAAAGAAATACCAAAACAATCCATCAAATATTAATCTGAGATACATTCAAGGCTGGTTTACTGAACGGAGATATGGCCCAAGGAAAAAGACAGTCTACGCTCAACGCTTTTAAGGCAGGGGAAACTCAAATATTAGTGACAACCGATGTGGCTGCTAGAGGGCTTAATATGGAAAATGTATGATTGGTCATCAATTTTGATGTGCCTGCTGATCCCAAGAGTTATATCCATAGAATCGGAAGAACAGGTAGGGCAGGAGCCACTGGCAAGGCTATTATGATGGTTTCACCTTTGGAAGTGTCACTTCTCAAAGAAATAGAAAAGGTACATAAAATAAGAATCCAACAGTCTGAACATCTTGTTTCGCAAGATAAAGAATGAGCATATGGAAATCTTCGTTTGGATAGGTCTACGGATAAAAAATGAGGCAAGAGACCACAAGCCCCCAAACGTCAAAGTTTCACCAAAACCTATAGTAAAATCTATCCTTCTGATGAGCAAAAAGCTCTCAGGACAGAAAATAATTATCGTAGCAATCCCAATCATAAACAGCATGAACGTAGACCTTCTAGGCCTAGTAGTGGGCCAATAGCTGGAGATCGTAGACCGTCTACAGGTTGATATCAGTGAAAACATCATGACGGCAGGTCCACAAGAAGTGATACAAAGTCCTCATCATCACAAGGTGCATTTAGGGGAATGGGAAAAAGTAGACATAAATAACAGTATGGGCGGATGATATTCGCCTTTTTTTATAAATTTATTTTTTATCGCCTCGCCGGCTGGGCGTTTCTTTTTTGCTTCCAGGTCAAAAAAGAAACCAAAAAACCCCTCCCCGCAGTTGCATGCGGGGCAAGCTGTCGATTGTCCTTTCATTTTTATTAAGAATTGATGCTCTTTGGGAGGATGCTTCATTCAGCGATATTACAATCGACTTTTTACCATTATTTTTTATATATCGACTGTATATCTGGTGTTTTTTTTTGTAAAATACTTATTTCATTAATTTACCTAAGTCTATTACGTGAAGATTTTCTAGTTGATCAGTAAATCCTTTGTCATGGCTCACCATAATCATAGCTCATTCATAGGTATTGAGCGATTGAGCGATAATAGGAAGGTGACGGAAATTTATATGGTTTGTTGGTTCGTCGAGGATAAGGAGATGTGGTTTTTGAAGGACAAATCTTGCGTAGCAGAGGAGTCATTTTTGTCCTTCAGAAAGTGATCCAACGGTATTTTGTAATAAGTTTTTGGTAAGAAGAAATTGGGCTGCTACACGATAGATATCTTGGTCGCTTGTTTCTTCTGCTATTTCTTCTAGGGTGTCTCGAACGGTTTCGTTCATGTCCAAAGCATCAAAGTCCTGGCTATAATAACCTACCTTCACTTTGTTGTGGATCATTGCTATGTCTTCTTCTGGATGTGTTGTGTCTGGTTCTTTGATCATACCATCTTTGGTTTTGTCTTTGAGCATGGCATTGTATTCTTTCATAATGTTTTCTTTGTGTTGATGGATCATCATCAATCTTTTGAGGAGCGTAGATTTTCCGATTCCATTTGGTCCTACAAACATATATCTGTCGTGTTTTTTGATGACCAATGGATATTTATATATTACTACTTCATGTACTGCATTCATTAATCCTATTTTGTTTATAGTTACTATGGGTCCTACATAATTATCAAACTCTATGGTAAATGGCTTGATGGTCTTATCTTCTTTTCTAACTTCTACTTTATTCTCTTCAGCTTCTTCGACTTCATCTCTCATCTTGCTTGCCAGTTTACGCATTTTTCATCATTTGTTGGAGAAGAAGTTTATTTTTTCTTTGGCATCGATAATTTTTTTTTCAGCTCTTGCATTCTGCATTTGATCTTTTTCTATCTGAGCAGCTATTTGTTCTACTACATCGTAATAATCTCATCGATATTGTTCAACTTTACATGTTCATTTGTTGAGATACAATACCCCATCCGTAAAGAGGTTCAAAAAATCCGCATCATGACTAATAACTACCACGGTCTTATCATATGACAATAAAAATGTAATCAGATCTCCTATTCCTGTTTCATCAAGATTATTTGTCGGTTCATCAAGAAGGAGGATATCAGGATGTTGGATCAATGCGTAGGCTAACAAAAGTCTCGCTTGTTGTCATCCAGAAAATTCTTTAATCGGTTTGTTCATGGGTGCATTGAAATTTACCGCTTTGAGTACTTCATCTATTTTCCTGTCTATCTGATAGTCTTTTTCAGCAAATGCGGTTTCAAAAAATTCCTTGATAGAAAGATGGAGTTGATCTTTTGGCATAACTTGCCTTGAGACTGCTATCGTATTGCCTTGAACGATATTTATTTTCCCTTTTTGTGGAGTTAATTCTCCCAAAATCATTTTGAATATTGTTGTCTTCCCTGAACCATTCTGACCCATGATGGTGATCTTGGTATTTTGACGCAGTGAAAAATCGCTCTCTACGAGGATTGGGTGTTTTCCATCATTATAAGCGAAGGATACGTCATCGAAACGGAGTATTACGGGATTTTGATTGCTAGACATTTTTAAGGCAAAAAAAAATTAATAAAATTTCTGGTTTTTGTTATGTGAGTATACTTATTCGAAGCTTGGATTCAAGTCTGGGTTGGTTGCTTAATTATTATTTTACTAATCTTTTGATGATCTTTGGTTTTATGATGAAAATAACCATAACAAAATTAATTGCGAGAATATATATTGGATATGATGTTTCTTGATACGTGAAATTGCTTATTGCTAGTATGGTGAAGGTAGCCGCGAAAACATCTAAGATATAAAATATCCACGTTTCCGTTTCTGGAAATTTATATGTTTTGATCAATGCGGGTATATATCCTACGAAATCAGCCAGTATAGAAGCCAATAGTCCCATGATGGGATTGTTTGTTAATTTCCAAACTAAGATACCGATTCCGGCGATTATTAGGCATATGATGTCAGTTTTTGCCCATCCGCCCATGCCATATTTTATACAGAGTGAGAAGATTAGGATACTTTGTAAACAAGAAACTCCTGCAAGAAAAATTGCTACGGTATTATGTTGTGCAAGTAATGCCGCAAAAGAGAGAAACGTGATTATTAATACGACAAATCTTGTTGTTCTGTGTGGTTTAGATTCTCCTTTTAAAATAGATAACATGTAAAATATCGGAGAAAAGAGCGCAAACATTGTACTGCATATGATCAAGATAGTTTTGATTCCCAAATGAAAATATAGTGATATTCCAATTGCAATAATAATCGCTACTATAAAAATGGATGTGAGAACTTTTAATTTCTTGTTCATCTGCTCATTAGTAGTGAATAAATATATCTATCTATAATTTCTTTCTCTAAAAAAACAAGATATATCTCTTCTAAACTCAGCTACCATTCCGCTTCTATTTCTTTATTGTTTTTCTACTTTATTTATTTCAAAATTTATGCTCATCCGTACTGCTACTTTCATTAAAAGCGCCTCAAAACTCAGTGAATGTCCTGAGACAGATCTTCCTGAATTTGCAATGATTGGGAGGTCCAATGTTGGCAAGTCATCCCTTATCAATACTATTGCCAATCATAGTAAGCTTTCTAAAACCTCTGTCACTCCTGGTAAAACCAAATTGATTTGATATTTCCTCATCAATGATGCTTGGTATCTTGTCGATTTGCCTGGATATGGATATGCGCAGACGGGAAAAAAAAATAGAGAACATTGGATAGGTATTACGCATGACTATTTTATCGGGAGAATGTCCTTGAAAAGAGTTTTTGTTCTCATTGATGGAAATATTCCCCCACAACATATCGATCTCGATTTTATCTATAGTTTGGATCAGAAAAATATCCCTTTTGATATTGTTATGACTAAGATAGACAAAGCTACTCAGAAGTCATTGAGCCTGCATACGCGTTTGCTCAAAGAAAACCTTGCTACCGTTGTTACCCATATGCCCAATATATTTCCGGTATCTAATGTAACAAAGAGAGGTAGGGAGAAACTGTTAGAATATATTGAGACATTGATAAAGTAATTTGTTTAATAACTTTTGTCTCCCTTTGTAAAAGGGAGAGGCTTGTCCTTTGCGAAGTCAAAGGGTATCCGCATTTCGCGGATGAGGGATTTCGTGTCCACGACTTAAATCCTCCTGTCCGAAAAATCGGACCACCCCTCCTTTTCAAAAGGAGGACAAATAAATAAAATATTTTTTACTTAATTTTGTTGAATGTTATATCTCAAAGCCACTAATCTCGCAAAATCATATACGTCCAAAGTCCTTGTTGATCATGTAGACTTTACTATTTCTAGATGACAAAAAATAGCTCTGGTTGCAAAAAATGGAGCTGGTAAGTCTACCTTACTCAAGGTGCTTATGAAGGAAATAGATGTGAGCGATGGGGCGATTGAACGAAGAGAGTGAATCCGTATCGGCTATCTTTCTCAAGATACTCGTTTGGATGACAACAAAACGGTGCGTGAATTGTTATTTGATTTTGATACTATGCAACATCGAGAGCAAGAAATAGAACTCAATATCGCTATCAATAAGCTTCGTATTAAACCCTATCTTGACCAGACAATATGATCTTTATCGTGATGAGAAAAAAAGCGTGTTGCCCTGACCAAAACCTTGATGGGGAATCCTGAAATGCTAATTCTCGATGAACCGACCAATCATCTAGATTTGGATATGATAGAATGGCTCGAATGGTATCTCAAGAATCAACGTGTGACCTTGCTTATCGTGACTCATGATAGATACTTTCTCGAAAGAGTATGTACACATATTTTTGAACTTCATAGGGGTAAAATTATCGTATTTCCCGGAAATTACTCCTATTATCTGGAAAGCAAAGCGATCCGTGAAAAAAATGAAAGAATAGAAGTCCATAAGCTTAAACAGTTATATAGAAAGGAACTCAGCTGGATCAAAAAATCACCAAGTGGAAGACAAACAAAATCTGATTCTAGATCGACGAGATTCGATGCTATCAATGACCGCTATGATACCTTGAAAGATGTTGTTCTTGACGAACAAGCTAAACTTACCTTGTCTATCCATGCAAGACAGTTGGGTGGAAAGATTCTCAAACTTAAACATATCAAAAAATCTTTTGGTGACAAAAAGTTATTGACTGATTTTTCTCATGAGTTTAGACATAATGAACGTATCGGTATCATAGGTAAAAATGGTGTCGGTAAGTCGACGTTTGTCCGTATGATTATAGGTGAAGAACCGATAGATTCGTGACTTGTGCAAACATGAGAAACGGTTGTATTCGGTCATTATCAACAAAAAGAAATTCATTTTCCAGAAGATAAAAGAGTGAGTGATATTGTTCATGATCGCAATTTGCTTGAACAATTTCTTTTCCCACCCAAACAACAACATGTATTTGCAGAAAATTTAAGTGGTGGAGAAAAAAGGAGGTTACATATGTTAACTATCTTACAAACACGCCCCAATTTTCTTATCCTTGATGAACCAACGAACGACTTGGATTTGTTGACAGTCGGTGTTTTGGAAGACTTTTTGATGAGCTATAAAGGCTGTCTTATTGTGATTTCTCATGATAGATTTTTTATGGATAAAATCACGGATCACTTATTTATCTTTGAGGGTGATGGCGTGGTCAAGGATTTTTGGGGAACCTATTCGGAATATAAGGAATTAGGAATTAGGAATGGGGGACTAGGAACTAGGGACAAGGAACAAGAAATGGTGAATAATGGACAATGAACGAGGGATGGGGAAGATAAAAAGAAACTATCGTATATGGAAAAAAGAGAATTAGACCAATTGACTAAAGATATTCTTGCTTTAGAAAAAGAGAGAGACGAAATTAGTCGTATCTTTGATCAAAAGGATGTTGCTTATGATGATATCAAAGAACTCTCTGTTGCTTTATGAATAATCATTCGTCAACTTGAACAAAAAGAATATAGACGGTTTGAATTGAGTGCAAGGGAATAGAACGTCTTATATATATTGAAGATTATATTTTTTCATTCATTGTGTTGTATAGACTTTTTTATCATTACACATAATCACTCCGTCCAGGTGACTTTTTTTGATGAATTCTAGGGTTTTTTCCAATCCCATAGCTATACATGCTGTGGCATATGCATCGACGAGATAGCAATTATCTCCCACTAACGTTATACTTATAATTTCCTTATTATTGCTTGAGTTTATCGGATTGATGATATGGGTGTATTCTTGGTTCTCGATTGTCCGCTTTCTTTTGTAGTTTCCTGATGTTGCTATTGCTGTATTTTCTACTTCTATCGTAGCAAAAATACTGTCTCTGGTGTATGGACTATCTATCCCTACAACTATTTTTCCTCCTTCTTTGTTTTTTCATCTTGTAAAGATATCTCCTCAAGCATCTACGATATAGTTTTCATATCATGCTTGATCTAAATGCTCTTTAGCTTTATCTACACCATATCATTTGACTATTCCTCATAGGTCTACGTTTTGTCCTTCTTGTAAACTCACCGTGTTTCCTTTGATCTCAACTTTTTCTAGCTCCAAATTTACCTGTAGGTCGCTATCTTCTTTTTTAAATTCGTTGCTATGGAAATCATTACTATATCCTAGTTGTCTTACGTTGATGAGCGGATTGAAATAGAAATCTGTGTCCGAATATATTTCTTTGCATTTATTAAGTACATTGATAAAGGTATCTGATACCTCTCATGTCCTTTTCTTATTCAATATACTAAGACTTGATTCTGACTTAAATCTGGAAAATTCTTCCTCCAAATTATGGAATATATCAAAAACCTTTTCGATATCCCGATTGGGGTCTTTTTTTCAAAATATAGTTATCGTTATGTCTGTTCCCATTAAAAATTTTGTTTTGGAATGTTCCATTTATTCTTTATTGTGTAAAGTATATATTCTATATATACACTTTACTTTTGAAGTAAATACTAAAAATAACTACGTCTTGTAAAAATCAGCATTTTGGATACAAAATATATGTTGCTATTTAATTCTTTTTGTGTCATATGCAGTCTAAATTGTCTATTTTATTGCTCATTTCTTTTTCGCTACTTCTCAGTGGATGTGGTTTTGATGAATCTTTGGAAACTAGTCAACAGCATGATGGTGATGACATGAATGTTATTCAAAATATTTGACCTCAAGCATTGGATCAAATGCTTCGATGACTTTCTGCTCCTATTATTTCCCAACAATCGTCAAATGTTGTTGTTCCTTCATATGCTCCTTCTCTTGTCCAAAAGTCCTCAAATCAAACCGTTCAATTGCCTATAGTTTCCTCTAAAACATCAGAACCAATAATTCAAACATCTCTTGATCCTATTGTCTCAGAAGATATTCGTGATAGAGAAAATGAATCTGATTGAGAACATGACTAATTATTTATCCTACTTACCTATCTCATTCTATGGCGCTTCTTCAATTGTTTTTTGCTTTTGCTATGCTTCCTTTGCTCTTGGTGGTTACTTTGGTAAATACGGAAAATATTTTTCAAAATAACATTTCTCAGATATATGTTTTGATATATTTACTCTATTTTGTAGTATCTGCATTGTGATTACTTTTTTTTAAACGTTTGAAATTTAAAAACCCACTGATAAGGCAAGAATGGTTTTCAACTCTTCAGTTTGTTTTTTATACCTGTGTGCTTATATTGCCCGCAGTATGGCTGGTCCATTATTTTATTTTGTGAACGCTATGAGGTACGTGATTGTATCTTAGATCTTATGGCAAGGTTGCTTTTTTATATCTTGTTCTTGCCTTGAGCGTTTCCCCTATTATTACGTTTGTAAAAAATAAAAAAATATCAGATATGCTGATTGTTTTGAGAAAAGTAATTTGAATCCTAAGTTTCATCTTTTTCTTGAAACATGGGCTTGAATACTTTTCTATGGAATACCTTTTTGCTTTACAACATACTCCCGTTATCTGATATCGATCATATGTACGAAATAATTTTCTCGTGAGATTAGATGCTTCAACCTGAGTTGTTGCATGAATACTTATGTTTGTGCTCGGAGTAACTTCTAATAAATTCTCTGTCCAGCTTCTTTCTTGAAGTATATGGAAAAAGGTCCAATCTTTGGTATATCCAGCGTTTTTGGTTGCATCAATCCATGTAGCGTTTGCGTCCAGATTTGATATGTTTTATGTGATGCTTGTTATATGACTTGTCTTTTTGAGATCAATATCATATCTTGCGCAGAGGGACAAACCACAAGGTTGAGCTACTACTAAGTATATCTGTATCCCTTGCTGATATATTTATGATGAGGCGATAGGTGATCCTGATGGAGGATTGGAACCTTGAACAAAATTTGAAGATATTCCGGATTCTCGAGTCTGTCCTATTTGTGGTGTCAGTAAATTGAGTTTTGAACCATATTATGAAACACCACAGGCTATATTTACGTGATATATATCAAAAATAATCGGCTATGTGATGCTTACAACCGATGTTTTGGAACTTACCTTGCATGTTGATTCTGTACTCACTGTAGTACCATGACAATATGTGTTAGTCTCCTTGAAAGATTTTGATGGTGAGTTTACCAGATCCTATTCTGTTGTCACTCAGGTTTGAGACACTATAACCTTGTGAATCAAAGTACAAGACACCGGAAGGGGATGAAGAACATTGAAACACCTAAAAATCTGAGATGCACTCAAAATCAAGGGCGTCTATGGAAATTTTGTTTTGAAAACTACACCTAATCCCAAAGTGTTTGTGGCTACATGAACTGGTCTTTCGCCTATATATTCTATGATAACCCACAATACATTTTCCCAAAACAATATATTGTTTCGGTGAGTATCTACAAAAGAAGACCTCTATTATATAGATCAATTGCGTGGATATACTAATATACGCCTTGAATTGTTCTTGTCTAAGGAAAAAGTCGAGTGATATCATTATGGAAGAGTAGATGCTAGTACGTCTGATTTTCCTATGAATACTGAGTTTTATTTGTGTTGAAATCCTGCTATGGTTACTGGACAAATGAAACTTTTGAAAGATAAATGATATCACAATGTCTATGCAGAAATATTTTAAAACATATAGTTGAATAGTATTTGTTCTGTATGTAAAATCCATATTCTCGTAAACGATTACTGTATTTTAATTATTGTTGTTTATCTCTATGAAAAAGGTTTGAATTCTCTCGAGTGTTGCTATCATAACTGGTGTATTTATTTACACTATGGCCCTTATTTCTTCTCGTAATACGTGTACATGAGTGAGAATTTATGAGTGTACTGCGTTGCAAAAACAGCAAGCTGCAGATAAGTTAACTGCTGATCAGGCAGCAGCTCAATTGGCTGCCCAACAGCTCGCAACCCAACAACTTGCACAACAGCAAGCTCAGCAGATTATAGATCAACAAACCCAACAACAGCAATCTAATGCTCAACAACCTTCTCAACAACAAGCAGCTACTGCACTTGCTCAAAAGCAAGCACAACAGGTAGCGAAAGCTAAATTGGCTGCTGATCAAGCAGCTGCAGCTAAGTTAGCAGCTCAACAGGCAGCAGCACAACAAGCAGCAGCAAATAAGGTAAATACTCGTACAAGAGCTAGTTAAGATTAATTTAAGGTTTTTCACTATACTCAACGTCGTTATACTCAATGACGTTTTTTTAGTTACTCTACTATTGGTATGTTCAAAAATATTCTTGCAAAACTATCTTTTTTTGGCGCTCTTTTTTTTGGTTTCTGTCTGCTTTCGTGATGTAGTCAATCTACGGTAGGACCAACACCACAACAGATACCAACACCAACGATTACTCAGCTACAACAACCACAAATGCACGTAAATACTCGTACAAGAGCGAGTTAATTTTTTAAGAACACAAAAAACCACTATACAATTCCGTATAGTGATTTTGGCAATGATATATTTAATGAGACTAGATGAAACTAGATTAGTTCATTAATCTTACATTTATTGCATTTTTTCCTTTTTCTGTGTCTTCTGTGTCATATTCAACTTTGTCATTTTCTTGGATTTCTATACCTCATAGACCAGAAACATGAACAAATACTTCTTTAACTCCTACTTCATCTGGAGTGATGAAACCGAATCCTTTTGTTGTGTTGAAAAATTTTACTGTACCTGTAGCCATTGTAATATTAAAAAAAATAATAAAATTTGAGCACTTAACTCAATTGAAGTATATATATAAGTTATCGATAATCAAGAGCAGACCAAACAATATGTATTTTGAAAATGAGATTAAATATCTGTGAGTATTTGCCTATATAGTCTGTTTTTAAGTATATTTTAAATTTTTCCTATCAAGGGGTCTGCTGTTTGTTTTCTTTTTCTGATGCTTCAATAACTTCTTGAACTGTCCCTTTGTACATAAAATATTCTTCTGATATATGATCTAGCTCTCCGTTGATTATTTTTTCAAAAGCTACTATCGTTTCGCTCAATTTAACGTATCTTCATTGCATACCTGTAAATTGTTCTGCTACGGCAAATGGTTGAGAGAAAAACTTTTCTACCTTTCTGGCTCTGTAGACAGTTAATTTATCTTCATGGGAGAGTTCTTCCATACCCAAAATAGCAATAATATCTTGTAATTCTTTATATTTTTGTAATATTTTTTGTACTTCTTTGGCTATGGTGTAATGTTTTGTTCCTACAATATCTGGAGCAAGTATAGTAGAGGTACTGTCCAATGGATCTACCGCAGGATAGATACCCTTTTCGGTAATTGATCTACTCAGTACAATAGTTGAATCTAAATGAGTAAATGTTGTTGCTGGAGCTGGATCTGTTAAATCATCTGCTGGTACATATACTGCTTGTACAGAAGTAATAGACCCCTTATCTGTTGAAGTAATTCTTTCTTGTAATATTCCCATGTCACTTGCTAAGGTCGGTTGATATCCTACCGCTGACGGTATCCTTCATAGTAATGCTGATATTTCTGACCCTGCCTGAGTAAATCTAAAAATATTGTCAATAAACACCAGGACATCCTTACCTTCTACATCTCTAAAATATTCTGCCATAGTCAATCCGCTCAAAGCGACCCTAGATCTTGGTCCAGGCGTTTCGTTCATTTGCCCATATACCATGGCGGTTTTTGATAATACTCCTGATTCTTTCATTTCATTATATAAATCGTTTCCTTCTCTCGTTCTTTCTCCTACTCAACATACTACAGACACGCCACTATGTTCGGTTCAAATATTATGAATTAACTCCATCATCACTACGGTTTTACCTACTCATGCTCATCCAAAAAGTCCAACTTTTCCTCCTTTGAGGATAGGTGCCAAAAGATCAATGACTTTGATACCTGTTTCCAATATCTCTGCTTTGATAGACAATGAGGTAAATGCTGGAGATTTTCTGTGGATAGATCGACGTTCTTTTGTTTGAATATCTGCTGTACCATCGATAGTTTTTCCTAGAACGTTAAACATATGTCCTAGCACCTCTTCTCCTACAGGTACATTGATTGGTCCTCCTGTTGAGATTACCGTATCTCATCTTTTTAGTCCATCTGTTGAATCCATCGCAATACCTCTTACAATACCATCTTCTAGCAATTGCAATACTTCTATTATAACCTCATTACTATTACTATTTTTATTTTCTACACGTAATGCATCGTAAATTCTTGGTACGTCTCAGGTAAATTTAGCTTCTACTACAACTCATTTGATAGCAGTAATTTTTCCAGTAGTTTCTTCCATTGCTCCATGTTATAAATAAAATAGCTGAATAGCTCAATTGTTGTTGTTTTAGTTTTGCTCAATAGCAAATTTTGCACTTACGATCTCTGATATTTCTTGAGTAATCTTAGATTGGCGAGTTTTGTTATATACTAATTGTAATCAACTCATAATATCTTCACAGTTATCTTTTGCGTTTTTCATCGCTAACATACGTGCAGCATGTTCACCTGTTTTATTGTGTAGAGCTGCGTGGTAAATTATCATCTCTGTCAATTCTTGTATAAGATTCTTTTTGAAACGTTCAATGTCTGGTTCGATAACCAAATCAGTGTGCTGTTTAAATGATAGCGTATTATCTCATACAATATTTAAATCCTGGAGAAATGTTGCAAAGCTTTCTTGATCTAAAGGATATAATTTGAATCTCAAAGGAATTTGTGTGATAATGTTTTTGAAAAAATTGAAATATACTTTTATTTTGGCATATGTCTTGTGTGCTATTGCTTGTTTTACATATACGTATATGGCTTGTAGATCACGTTCATCAAAATCATCGTTTAGTGCTAATGAGGCTACGACGTTCCATTGGTCTCTCACAAAAAATTCTAATGCTTTCTTACCTATTGCTATGATATCTACATCTTTTTTCATGTTTGCTTCCTGATACTTTTGAGCGATATGTTTCATAAGTTTTGTGTTAATTCATCCACATAATCACTTGTCTGAGCTTACTACAATGATTAATCTTTTACCGTTTTCATCTCGTGATTGACTATCAAAATCAAATATATTTATATGGTTTTTGAATGCTTCCAATACATGCAAGAAATCTAACATAAAAAACTTAAAAGTGTTCGTTTTGCTTTTGAGCTTCTGAAGCTTTATAGTCGAAACGATTTCTAATGCTTTTATGATTTTTTGTAAATTACCAATGGATTTTATTTTTCCTCTGATAAGTTTCGTATTTGACATACAGATACCTAATAACTAAAACTATTTAATTGAATAATTTATTGTTATGTTCTATGTTTCATTTTATGTAATTTCAAATCTGCAGTGATTTTTTGTAAGGAAAAATATGCTTTTTCTATTTCATCAATATCTCCCTTGATTTTTATTTGTTCGATTGCTTTTTCTTGATCTTCTTTCATTTTTTCCAAAAGTGCTTTATCGCTAACTACCTCCGTTGTTGCTGTATTTATCAAAAGTTCTACTGTCTCGCCATCCAAGTAAATCAACCCTTTACCTACCGATAGAGTAACCATATCATCTTCAAATAGAAATGATGTTCATTCTACAAATACTTTGCTGTTTTTTTCTTTGGGCAAAAACCTAACTAATCATGGAATGATTATGCTTGTCAATGCTATATGATGAGGTAAGATGCCAATTTCTCATGCTGCAGTAGGCACAAGCACTTTAAGTACTTCGCCCTTATAGATTACTGTACTTGGAGAAATTATTTTGAGGAACATTGAGCAAAAGTATTGGAGATAAAATGATGTGTGTAATCGTTTATACTAGCGAAATTTCTTCGTATGTTTCTTTGATTAGTTTCTCTATTTCTTTTTCTATCTGTTCTGTCAATGTTTGTTCGTTGCTAATGGCTTCACTGAGTGATATGTGGCTAGTATCCATTTTTTGATACAATAATTTTTCGAAAGGCAATACTTTATCAATAGCCAGATCATCCAAATATCCATTGATACCTGCGTAAATTATTACTGCTTGTTTGTAGAATGGGATTGGATTGTTATTTGCTTGTTTGAGCATTTCCACCAATCTTTTTCCTTTTTCTATTTTCTTTTGGGTAGACGCATCTAGTTCTGAAGCAAACTGAGCGAAACTTGCTAACTCTCTAAATGATGCTAATTCGAGTCTTAGTTTTCATGATACCTTCTTCATAATCTTGGTCTGAGCGTTCCCTCCTACACGAGATACAGATAATCCAACGTCAATAGCTGGTCTCATTCATGAATTAAATAATTCTGTTTCCAAAAATATTTGTCCATCGGTAATAGAAATCACGTTGGTAGGAATATATGCCGACACATCAGAATCGAGCGTTTCAATCAATGGTAGGGCAGTCAGGCTTCCTCATCAGAAATCTTTATTTAGTCTTGCTGCTCTTTCCAGTAATCTAGAGTGTAGATAAAATACATCCCCAGGATATGCCTCTCTCCCTGGTGGCCTTCTCAATAATAGTGATACTTCTCTGTATGCTACTGCGTGTTTTGAAAGATCATCATAAATTACTAATGCATCTTTCCCTTGTTCCATAAAATATTCTCCAAGTGTACATCCCACATAAGGAGAGATGTATTGTAACACTGAAGGTGCATTGGCTGGTGCAGTAATAACAATGGTATATTCCATTGCTCATTTTTCTTTTAAAAGCTCTACTATCCTTCTGACTTTTGATTCCTTTTGTCCTATAGCTACATAGACACAATATACATTTTTGCCTTTTTGGTGTAAAATGGTATCTATAGCGATAGTTGTTTTTCCTGTTTGTCTATTTCCGATAATTAATTCTCTTTGTCATCTTCCGATAGGTACCATAGCATCAATTGCTTTGATGCCTGTCTCCAATGGTGTATTTACTGAATGTCTCGTAATGACTCCTGGAGCAATTTTTTCTACTGGAGCTATTTTGGTTTCTTTGATTTCTCCTAAGCCATCGATAGGATTTCCCATACCATCCAAAACCCTTCAGAGATAGTTTTCTCCTACCCCGATACTCAATATTTTGCCCATAGCCTTTACTGTATCTCATTGACTTAGTCCACTATAGTCTCCCAAAATAAGTACCCCCACTGTATCATTGGAAAGATCTAATACCAATCACTTGGTTCCATTTTCAAATTCCACAATCTCTGAAAACATTGCATTGTCTAGTCCTACGACAATAGCAACGCCATCTTTCAATTCTAATATTTCTCATTTTTTGGAGAAAGAATCATTAAGATCAGAGGCTTGTATCTCTTTCTCGATCTTTTCTAAAATATCTTTCACAACTTGCATTGAGTCTTTGTAATAGAATAAAACTAGTTTATAGTTATCTTCCCAATATTATATCTAAATCATTGTCTATATTTCTATGATAACGATATCATTCACCTTTGATATCAATACCCAAAACTGATGCTTTACCCATGCTTATTTCAGCGTTTTCAAAGTTCTTGTGAATATATTGAGTCAAGGCTTCATGGGTCGTCACATCTGAGATAATTGTAAACTCTTTGTTCTGCTGCCTATATATTTTTTTACAAAAATTAATAATATCATTGAGATCTTTGATGTTGGTCTTGCCAAGCATATGTAATACTTCATATAATTTGGCAATATCTGGATATTGTTTGCTTATATTTTGTAGATATCATGCGGACATATTTAATTTATGACCATATCCTTTTACAAGCGACAAGATTACCAACATGTTGCAGAGCATATGTTTTTCTTCTAATGCTTCCAAGAAAAACTTATGTACAAATTTTTCATTTGAAATAAAATTTTTCATTATTTCATCATAAATTAAAATATTTGTATTGCCACTAATTACCCTTTATTTCTCTATATCTTCTATTAGTGTTTTTAAATATGTATCTTGTAATTCTGGCTTATCTTGCAATATTTTTTTGACTACTGATTTGCTTGTTGTTTTGACTGCCATTTCTCGATTTTTTACTAGCTCATCTTGAATTCTCTTTGTCTCATTTGATGCGTTGTTTACAATGTCATTGGCCTTTTTTTTGGCATCTTCCAATATTTCTTGATTAAATTTTTTGTTTAGCAGCTCACCCTCTTGTATTATTTTCTTTTGTTTTTGTATCGCATCTGCTATGATATTATCTTTTTGCGTATCTGCTTTTTGGATAATGTCATTGTATTCTGTTTCTGCGTTTTTTATCTTTTTGAGTAGATATTCTCTTTCTTCTAGTTCTTTCGCAAGCTTATCACCAAGCAAAAACTTAAATAGTAAGAAAAAAATGACTAAATTTAAAATTTGAATCCCAATATTCAATACTACTGTTGTTGTAGAGAGTTGTTCTTCCATCGTTTTTTAAAATTATTTACTTAAAGACATAAATGCAACCACGAATCCATAAATAGCTACTGCTTCAGTCAAAGCGAGAGATAAAATCGCAGGTACGAAATATGCTTTTGCTCCTTCAGGATTTCTTCCCAATGATTCTAGCCGAGCTTTACCAATCAGTCATAATCCAATAGCAGCACCCAATCAAGCTAACCCAAGAGCAATTCCTGCTCATACTGTTCATAAATTTTGCATAGTGTATATACTATAAAAAAATAAAAAAATCATTATTCGTGATGACTTTCTCCTGCCATTTTAAAATATACCAATACCAACATACTAAAGACGAACGCTTGTAGAAATCCAACAAATAACTCGAAAAACACTACAAGCAATGGTAATAGTGCTGGTATTTTGATAAATTTCATGGTTGCGGTCACAATAAGACCCAATAACACCATACCAGCAAGTATATTTCAGAAAAGCCTGAGAGACAATGAAAGCATTCTAGCCAATTCTCATACGAATTCAATAATTCCGATAAACAGTCCCACAATAATATCAAAAATCTTGCCTATGAAGGTGCCGATACTATTTACTTTGGGCACGATACCGATTCCCTTATATCCGATATATTTTTCTATATAATGAATTCCGTTTCTTTTGAATCCAAAGACGATTGAGCCAACTACACATACAACAGCCAAGGTTAAATTGAAGAATAAGTCTGTTGATACTGGTCTGAAAAATCATTCAAATGATGGTGTTACTAGTACAAACAGATCACCCATCAATCACCAAATATTAGATCGGAGGATATACAGAAAAATAAATACTACTATTTTTATTAAACTGAATGGTATGTTTTCTCATCATATGTCTTGGAAAAACTTCATGATTCATTCTACTCACATATCTATAAGATTTACCCACGTATTGTGTGGTCTCTTTCTTTTGATTACTGCATAGATAACGATAAATACCACAAAAATCACTGTCCCTATTGTCGACGCTATCAGTGTTTGAGAAATCTGCACTCCTCGAATGTTTATGTATTTAGGTAAAAAACTTATTGCCTCCATACTTTATTGTTCTCATTTTTTAAAAATCATCATAGTTGTTGTCAATGATTAGTTAGTACATACGTATTTACTTGTGCCTTTCAAGAGATGATTTTTTTTTGTTATTTTTATGTCCTCCGATCCTATTGATTTGTATCACCATATTATTTACTATATCCATTACTATTTATTGTATTATCCACACCATGATAAAGAAAAAAAAATGACTCTGACTCCTATTTATTGATACGGAGACTACTTGACTCTCTTCCACTGATCAGATTCTTCAATTTGCTGCTATATATGGGATATTTGATGGCAAAAACTTTCATGAAGAAACTAGGATCAATCAATATATCAATATCACCACCAAAATAAATTTTTTTGCACAAAGAGTTCATGGTATAAGTAAATCTATGGTTGCGGAGTATTGATACATAGATCATTATATCGATACTTTTTTGGATTATATTGATAAATCTGATCATATTATTGGACACAATATATCATTTGATATTAGGATGTTGAGACAAGATTGTGAGAGAATAGGGAAGCCTTGTAGTTTGGATACTATCAGCACCTTTTGTACTATGAAAGATATTTCTCATGTTCCCGATTTACCCAAAAAAAGACCAAGATTGTGATTGTTGTATACTCATCTTTTTGGAAAAGAATTTGATCATGCTCACGATGCTATGGCAGATATAGAGGCAACAAAAGATTGTTTTATGGAATTGGCTAAGAGAGGAGAAATTACTTTGAGTTAGTTTTATCTTTATGATAAAAACATATGCGATCTGTATATATCGTCAGATGTAATGATGATACCCTGTATACCGGTATTGCAAAAGATTTGGAAAAAAGGATTGCTGATCATAATACCGCTAAAGTTTGAGCAAAATATACCAAGACTAGACGTCCTGTGATTTTAGTTTGGAATACAAGGGTAAAAAATAGAAATATAGCATCAACATTGGAGTATAAAATCAAAAGAATAGGAAAAGCAAAAAAAGAAGCATTGGTTTCTGGGAAGTGAAAAAAATATGTTAGCATACAGTAAAAAGTATTTTTATTAGTAACCACATAGTATTATGACTACATCTTCAGCACCACAAAAAAAGTTACCGGTAAATCCCTTGTCTGAGAAAAAACCCTTTGGAGGTCTTCCCGTAACCCCTTTTGTCAATAAAAATCCATCGTTTAATAAACCTTCCTATGGATGAAAATCCGGAGGAACCAAACCCATGATTAGAAAACATGCTGCTCGTTCTAGATAATTGATCTCTATCGTTATAGGTGGTACATACTATATGACTATCATAATTCCCAACATTGAACAATATATAGCAAAAGCATTTTCTCTATTATTTTTTTGGTACAAAAAAATCTTGGATTGAAAAGATTTATCAAATATGTATGATACATATTCAACAAAAAAACAATTATAAACCCCCCAAACAAAATGAAAACATCTTATGTATTTTCGTTAATGCTTTTACTCAGTATCTTGTGTGCTTGTAAAAAAGATTCACCCAAGGATAATTTTATAGGCACTTGTCCCTGCAATACAGACGTTATCTATTGGCGGGATCATCTTGGTTATGGTACGTGGCGATGTGGCTATACCTATATTGATGGGAATATCTGCATTGCTACTGGTGGTGCAGTAGCCATAAATATCCGCTCTGATTGTGCCTGGAAGTTCTATGGTGATAATATTGGAGGTACGGGTAATATTTATCAGGTAATCCCAGCCGATACCTCTATTCGATTTACCTGGGAATATAATGCACTTGATCGAATCGAAGTGTTTTCCCATTGGAAAGGCAATACGGAGCGTGGTTCCTCTATGGGTAAAACCATAGCACAATTCCTACAGATAGAACCTGGCTTTTCAGTAACTTCAGATTCGACAGTATATGTCTATACTACTTCTGCCGTTTCTGTTACTGCTGAATTTACTACCACCACTGTTACCGTTGGTAAGTTGAAAAAGCTAACCGTAGATGCTAAATGATTGTATTTCGAGGTCCCTGCATATTGCATACCTCTTTTTTTTATGTCAAAATGTATATCAAAATATTATTATTTTTTTTCTGTATATGTTATATGCTGATGTATTAAAAAAAGTTTACGGAATAACCGTAAACTATGTACGAGATCTTAATTTTTTTAGAGATTGATGATTGTCTCATGATCACTTGTTCCATACTCCCATCGGGGATTGAAAGATATCTCATCAAAATGTTCCTTATATCGTGGGGGTAAATCCTCCTTGCCACGATCGATATAATCGTCTTTGGATTGTATCACCAAATCGTAGGTGCTGCCAAACTCACATGCAATGCAGATTTCATAGAGTAGTAGAAGGGTTAACGGCTCTTGTGTTTTTGTAATTGTCTTTTTTATTGTTTCTATTGTTTTTTTTGGCTTGGGCCCCATAGACCCACACACACATTTGAAGAGTACTGTATTGTTTTTTGTAATGGTAATCAGTCCTAGTGTTCCCATGTTTTTTATTTTTTTATCTTTATATCTATTTATTTGTATAAGTCAATCTTTTCTTATAATTAATAAACTAATGCTAACTTTACTTGATTATCGTTGTGTTGTTAACTCACAACATAGAGAGATATGTTTGCTATATATACACAATTTAATATAATTATGTGGAGTTATTTTATTTATTTACTCTATTTTCATGTCGTTTCTTCGTATGTTTTTTGCTTGGGAAGGCAGAATAGGAAGAAAAAAGTTTTTTCTCAACCTATTACTTCTTAGCTTGTTGATGATTGTGTTTTTTGTTGTTGGATGAATATTGGGTATGGGGGCTTTGGGAACTATAGGATCTGTCTATTACAAAAAGAAATATCTCAAATCTCTTGGCTCAGTATAATAAATAGTTCAGCATAGGCGATTAACAACAAATTTTTTAATTCTTTCTACATCGTAAATTTCTATAATTCTTGACAGTGTTTTCTAGTAATTGGAGATACCCCCAAAAATGTTAAACTCTTTTAAGAGCTATTTTGATCAATTTAAGGACGACTGTGACCGTGTTTTTTATATTTTGAGGAATTTGCAAAATATAAAATTCTGACTATGATTATATGTGTTATGTTTATGTTATTAGGTATCATATGAATTTAAAGCCTAAAAATGTTATTACAAATGATTTGGTAAACAAAATCAAATACAATAAAAATTTATGAAAATATAAACTTAAAAATTGTATTTGCATTACTAAACATAAACTTATTGATGATTTAACGCTTTTTATGGATAAATCACCTATTTTTTATCCTTTAAAAAAATGACGAAGATATTTTTTGCAAAAAAAACAAAAAAATCAGATTTCATCTGAAGATAATGATGATCAACTAAATAATTATGATGATGTATTACATTATTTTGAAAATAATAATATACATATTGATACACTTATAAATGAGTTGACTATAAAAAAACATAATAAGAATAAAATTCTTAAAGTGTTTGGGTTATTAAAAGGCTTAATCCATAGATTTGAGAATAACCACTTATTTGATGTAGATGTTTATACATGAATATTGCATAATATAGTCAATTCTAAATGTACTTTAAAAGACATGATATTCGTTTTGTGATTAATTAATGATTCAGTAGATTCTATACTTAGAGAGGAAGAACTGCCAGTTTTTTTTAAAATGATAAATAAGGCTTGTTCTAGCCTTACTCCAAAAATAATACTTGCCATTGATGATGCGTATTTGGAGGAAAAAGAAAAGTGGCATGAGACTTATAAACATTCAGCCTCCAATATATTGAAATGATTTATAACTACTTTAAAAAAAGAAAAAGATATAAAAGAGGAAGAAATAAAAGAAGTTGCTCAGAAAGTTTCATGAAAAGAGTTGTATTATCTAAGCAGATTATGATTTATTGAAAATTTTATGAAAACATATAATTCAAATAATGTGATTCAGTTTTTGAATCAGGGTAATGATATAAAACAATATGATAATAAGGAAGCACATGATATATATATTCGATATTTAATGTACATAATGCATAATTATGGCGACATATTGTCAGATATTGATACAACTATTTTAAAAGATATTTCCCGTGTTGAGAATTCAATTATTGATCCTTTATTAAATCATACATTTAAGCAAACGATACAAAAAGAGAGAATACATTATGCTAAGGACACAAAAGGTGAAGTGTTTTTTAAATTTGTGCCCAAGAACTTTATAAGTTTGAGAAAAATGGCTATGTTATGAACTTGTTTTGCTAATGATATAAAGTGAATGGGTCAAGAAAATATAATTATAGGCTGATTATATACCAAAAATGACAAACAAATATGAAGCGTAATCTGTAATATTGATGTGCATACCAACTCCTTGACCATAATAGATTTCCAGATCTTTAATGAATTGGTGACAGATAAAGATATTGCTGAAAATTTCATTAAAAATACATTCGATTGTCTAAAAAACAAAGCAAATGAAAATTGATTAACACTTTTTTTGCATGTCAAAAGTAATCATTCTCGTCATTTAGTGCATAACACATTATTAAGAGAGGCTATAGACACATTATATTGACCATTTGATGAGAATTTAGGCATCAAATATTGAAAGCCAATATTTATCAGTTCAAGGAAATATAGATATATAAAATGAATATCCATAGATTTATTAGACAATCTTTCTTGATTAACAAAAAAAAACGGAATTTCAACTGTCTGAAATACCTAGCGTTTCTATTTAGATGCCTTAACGGCAGAGTGTGTGATTCGTCTATTACATAGGTTTATTATTCTAAATATTTTATTACTTCTGCAAATTCTTCAGGAGTGGCAATGGCTCATTCTAATATTGCTTCATTTTGACCTTGTCGGTATGGGCAGTTGGTATTGATGAGAAAAGATTATTTTATCAATTAGTGTTCAGAACCAATTTACAGGTAAACAAAAAATCGGAGAGTTTCTGAACCCTACCGATTTCCGCTTTTTTCCTATTGAATCACCAAGTTTCTTGATGTAAATTCCTATTTGGTGGAGATAGCGTTTAAATTGTTACACCCATTGGAGCAGGAATTGCTGCAGAAGCACTTCTTGATAGCTATGCTGTATGAAAGTTTGAAGTTGGCTAGTGAAATGAGTAATATGGTTAGTTGCTAGTTGTTGATTGTATGGTTAACAGAATAGGGGAATAGAACTATTGAATAAACAACCAAAAAAGTTAATTATTTACTAAACAATCATTGTGTTTTTTTATATTTTTTAGTCGCATCATGAAGAAATTTCTTTGGACTCTATTGATTATTTTGGTAATCCTCTGAGGTTGATTTGCATATCTTTATTTAAATCCTACATCTGGGCCTGTTGTGATTGTTTCATCAATGCCCAAAGCCGATATATTGACTGAAGATATTGCGACCTTTCATGAATTATTCAAAATAAATAATCTTATAGAAGACAGTAGACTTGTATTAGTAAGTATTATTGATGATGGAGTTGGTGTTTCACCTGTAATTATTTTAAAATTTAAACAACAATTAAATGGTATAGGCGTACAATGAGGTAATAATTATTCTTTCGATAAAAATACTAAGAAACTTAGACGTGTTATAGGTGGTACAGGATTAGTATCTAAAGATATCAATACTAATCCTAAAATATCTGCATCTGGGGCTGTGCGTATTGCCAATAGTAAATCAAAATATAAAGCTTTGTATAAACAAGCTGAACTTTTTATACGTGAAGAAAGAAAAACTATTGAAGATGGTAATAATTACATAAAAAAAATAAGTTGGTCCCTTGCTTGGAAGATTACACCACTTAATGCTGAATTTCCCCAGGTATTGATTGATGCAGATACCGGAAGAATTTATTATCAATGGAATGGAGTATATGATTAAGGTAAGAATAAATTTTTATAAAACAAAAAAAGAAGGTTTCTAAACCCTTCCTTTCTCTAGTTTCTACCTATTGAATCATCAGTTTTCTGATGTGTCTGTTCTTGTTGGTGGAGATAAGTACAAAAATATTAAACTCTTTTAGAGGTTATTTGTATCTCTTAGGGGATGATTTTGAGTGGGTTTTTGACATTTCCATGTCTTTGGGTTATAATAAATGATGTTTTATATTCACATTTAAATATAGAATGCCTCTAGAATTGCCCAAAAGAGAAAATAAAGCGCCCTTTACTATTGATTATTTTTCGCCGAATGTTCAACATCTTTGTGAAGATGAAGATTTTGTTAAAGCTTTTTTATTGGCAATACCTGACAAAGAAATACAACAAAAATTTCTTCTAAATACCTCTAATTATAATGTTTTACACAAAAATTATGATCCGAATTATGTGTTATTTTTCAGAAGAACACTACCTTCTAATATGCCAAAACACGAAGAGCGTTGGACGGACGTATATTTTACAGTTAGAATGTGATTAAACAGAGAAATACCTCCTGGTCCTCATAGGATACATACTATAATTTTATGTGATTCTTTACAACATATCTTACGTAATTGAGAAAAAGAAGGAGAAACAAATCCCTTTTCTGATGGTGAAATAGTAGTGAAGTTTCCAGATTATGATCAAAGTACTTGTATATGTAAATTTAAGCCAGCTGATGAACAAAGAGAATTAAATAAATATTTAAAAACAGAAAATCCTATTAATCAAGAAGAAATACTGCACATAATTCAGAGTAAGAGAAAAGAGATGAACGAATTATTGAACGATGGTGCTATATTTTGAGCAAAAAGAAAAGGGTAATACATATCTAAAAAAAGTAATCAAAAAATCACGACCTAAATCGTGAGTTTCTATAGTTATTAATTTGGATTTTTTAAGTTGGTGGAGATAGCATTTAATTTGTTACACCCTCTAGAGCTGGAATTAGCTAAGAAACAGTTCTTGATTGCTACGTTATATGATAGTCTCAAGGTAGTTAAGAATAGAGAAAATATGTGTAGTTGTTAGTTCTGGGTTAGATAGTTAACAGAATAAGGGAATTGAACTTATAAGGAAAATTTGCAAAATATTATATTGTGAATATACTAATTTGGTATATTTAATCTAAATAAATTCTAAATGAGGCCATATATTTATCATCATAATAATGACAATACGAGAATGCTTTCTTCAGAAGAACTTGAATGAAAGAATCTTTATGCTGTACTTGAATGACATGCGGTGATTTTAAAGTCTCCTAAAAATCTTGATTGAATTTTTTGATACGGAACACATACTTGTTCATTAGTTATTGTTGAATGAAAAAATGGAGAATTATGATTGGTACATGTACATGAGCAAATTTGAAAAGAAGATTTAATTAAATTCTTCTGAGAGTTCTCAGAGATAAAAAAAATTCATACTGTATGATGAAGTGATATAACTCTCAATCTAATTAATGAAGCAGCTAATGAGTTATGAATATTTAATAAAGAATATATTCCCTGACAGTATGATGCGGTAGTTTATAGAGAATGAGATGAAAATAAAATAATCACTAATAGTAAGATACCAGAAACATTTAGAAAGGATAAAGTTAATGAGATTAGTTCGCATGTAAGCAGTTGGCTATATATCCTTTTTACTGAATATATGCAAAATCGAAAAAAATGAGTACCTTTAATAATTGAAAATAAATAATCAAAAAAATCACGACCTAAATCGTGAATTTCTATAGTTGTTAATTATTATTTCTTAAATTGGTGGAGATAGCGTTTAAATTGTTACACCCACTGGAGCAGGAATTGGTTCAGAAGCAGTTCCTGATAGCTATGTTGTATGAAAGTTTGAAGTTGGCTAGTGAAATGAGTAATATGGTTAGTTGTTAGTTGTAGGTTGGCTAATTAACAGAATGGGGGAATAAAACTATTGAATAAATTATTAAAAAAGCTATTTATTTACTATGTAGTCATTGTGTTTTTTTATATTTTTTAGTCGCATCATGAAGAAATTTCTTATATTTGGTATTATTATTGTAGTATTTTTTTTATTTCTTTATAAAGATTTTAAATTTTCATGTACTATTTTAGGAGGTGAATATAATAAGGCAAAGATGATGTTTGGTTTTTTACCATATAAAGAACCAGCTTATTGTGGTTTCAATAAAGCTTCAGATTCTGGAAGGTTGTGTTACTCGGGGGATAGTAAAGATAATAAAACCAATAATGATTGTTCTTCGTGTACATATCAAGCTTATTGTTGTATTCCTGCAGCTGATAGTCCTTGTTGAGATAGTGATCAATGTAATTGTGGGGTTTATAGTAAAATCATACATAAAAATATACTTAATTATTATTAATATTTGTATTAATAAAAAAAAATCACAATTTTACGTTGTGATTTTTTTTATTGTTTGAATTTATTCTCGTCTGGTGGAGATAAGTACAAAAATGTTAAACTCTTTTAGGGTTTATTTGTCTACTTTAAAGAATGACTATGGTCGTATTTTTGATGTTATGGAAAAAAAATTGTATTTGGTTTAAATTAAAATCTCATAATATTTTATTTTATTATTACTTGACATTAATGTAATAATTGCTGCAATTAGTGTCGCTTTTTAATAAATGGAATATAATTGGTTAGTTTATCTTGCTAACCACCACATTCCCATGATTACACCTGATGTTTCTGATGTAAAAACACATCTCATAGAA
>Ga0194063_10000247_pt1 | contig 40304 bp, 38 predicted proteins | sample SepL3720m_MetaG_FD_155459 | JGI IMG/M metagenome (GOLD analysis project Ga0194063, IMG submission 155459) | Anoxic zone freshwater microbial communities from boreal shield lake in IISD Experimental Lakes Area, Ontario, Canada - Sep2016-L373-20m | ecosystem: Environmental > Aquatic > Freshwater...
ATCTCCTTCATCCTGCTGCTGGTCATCAACGCGCTGCAAGCCTGGCAACGCCGGCGCTCCGGAGCGGCATCATGAGCAGTACAACGGAGCCAGTCTGGGTGCGCCGGACGCTGATTTCCATCGCCCTGGGCTTCATCTTTCTGTTCCTTATCCTGCCGCTGGCCGCCGTGTTCACAGAGGCGCTGCGCAAGGGCCTCGGCGCGTACCTGGAAGCACTCAAGGAACCCGATGCGTGGACGGCGATCCGTCTGACTGTTGTCACGGCCGCCATCGTGGTACCCCTGAATCTGGTGTTTGGCGTGGCTGCCGCCTGGGCTATTGCCAAGTTTGAATTCCGGGGCAAGGCCTTCCTGACCACGCTGGTGGACTTGCCGTTCTCGGTCTCGCCGGTGGTAGCAGGTCTGGTTTATGTGCTGCTGTTCGGCGCCCACGGCTGGATTGGCCCCTGGCTGCAGGCGCACGACATCAGAATTGTCTTCGCGGTACCCGGCATCGTTCTGGCCACCGTCTTCGTCACCTTCCCCTTCATCGCACGCGAGCTGATTCCCTTGATGCAGGCACAGGGCACCGAGGAAGAACAGGCGGCGATGGTGCTGGGCGCCAGCGGCTGGCAGACCTTCTGGCACGTGACGCTGCCCAACATCAAGTGGGGGCTGGTCTACGGCGTGATTCTGTGCAACGCACGCGCCATGGGCGAATTTGGCGCGGTGTCGGTGGTGTCGGGTCACATTCGCGGCCAGACGAACACCATGCCGCTGCATGTCGAAATTTTGTACAACGAATACCAGTCGGTCGCGGCCTTCGCCGTGGCCTCGCTGCTGGCGCTGCTGGCGCTGCTGACCCTGGTCATCAAGTCGGTCGTCGAGTGGCAGTTCGAACGCGAGCAGAAGGCCGCCGCCCTGTTACCTCCTGAAAACCCCCATTGATTCACAAAGCATGAGCATCGAAATCCGCAACGTCAGCAAAGCTTTTGGCAATTTTCACGCCCTGCGTGATGTGTCACTGGACATCAACTCGGGCGAACTGGTCGCGCTGCTCGGGCCCTCGGGCTGCGGCAAGACCACGCTGCTGCGCATCATTGCCGGGCTGGAAACAGCCGACAGCGGCAGCATCCTTTTCAGCGGCGAGGACACCACCGATGTGCACGTGCGCGAGCGCAACGTTGGCTTTGTGTTTCAGCATTACGCGCTGTTTCGGCACATGAGCGTGTTTGACAATGTGGCCTTTGGTCTGCGCATGAAGCCGCGTGGCAGCCGCCCCAGCGACAGCAAGATCAAAGAGAAGGTTCACGACCTGCTCGGTCTGGTGCAACTCGACTGGCTGGCAGACCGTTACCCGGCACAGCTCTCTGGTGGTCAGCGCCAACGCATTGCCCTGGCCCGTGCCCTGGCGGTCGAGCCCAAAGTGTTGTTGCTGGACGAACCCTTTGGCGCGCTCGACGCCAAGGTACGCAAAGAGCTGCGCCGCTGGCTGCGCCGCCTGCACGACGACCTGCATGTGACCAGCATCTTTGTGACGCACGATCAGGAAGAGGCGTTGGAGGTGGCAGACCGCGTGGTGCTGATGAACAGCGGCGTGGTGGAGCAGATTGGCTCGCCACAGGAAGTCTGGGACCATCCGGCAAGTCGCTTTGTCTACGGCTTCCTGGGCGACGTGAATCTGTTTCACGGTCGCGCCCACGAAGGCGAAATGCTGATCGGTGAGAACCATGACGGCCTGCGCCTGGCCACACCCGAGCACGGCGACGTGCAGGACGCCAAGGCCTTCGCGTATGTGCGACCGCATGACCTGGAGGTGGAGCGCTACACGCCGGGCACCCCGAGCACCGGAGCCGCCAGCGGCATCGTGGCTCGCCTTACCCGCGCCATCGTAGTCGGTCCGATTGCGCGCCTGGAATTGTTGCCACTTGATGCATCGGCCGGCAATGGCGATTTGATCGAAGCCCAGATTCCGGCGCAACAGTTCCATGCGCTGGCTTTGAAGACCGATGAAACGGTGCTGCTGACACCGCGCAAGGCGAGAGTGTTTGTGGCCTGAGGTCGTTTGCGACTACCATGGCACATGCCTTTTGCTCCGTCTTTTCCGATCCGCAGTGAAGCCGATGTCCGTCGCTTGGAGGAAACACCTCTGGAGCAAGCGTTTGCCGAGCGCAGCACCTACGACATTTTTTGCAGCTCGGCCCGCGCTTTCGGCGATAAGACGGCGCTGACCTTCCTGCACTCGGCCAAGCCGGAAGACGGCGTCACTCGCTGGTCCTATGCCGGGTTGCTTGCCGGTATTCACCAGACCGCGAACCTGTTGTTTCGGATCGGTGTGCAGCCCGGTGATGCCATAGGGGTCCTGCTACCGGGATGTCTGGACTATCACCTGGCGCTCTGGGGTGGCGAGGCAGCCGGCATTGTGCAGCCGCTCAATCCCTTGCTCAATGAAGAGAAGCTGGTCTCCCTGTTGAACGCCGGCAAGGCCAAGGTCCTGTTTGCCTGGGGCTCGGACGACGAAGCAGGAATTTGGTCCAAGGCCATGCGCATCCGCACCCAGGTGCCGACGCTGACGGCAGTGTTGCGGGTTGCACCCATCGGTGAAGCGACCGCACCAGCGCTGCCTGACGGTGTGTTGGACTTTGGCGAGTTGCGCCGCCACGAGGTCGATGATCGCCTGGTCAGTGAACGCCGCATTTCAGCCGGCGACATCGCCGCCTACTTCCATACTGGGGGCACCACGGGCGCACCCAAGCTGGCTCGACACAGTCATGCCGCGCAGGTCTTCACGGCGTGGGTCTGCGTGCAGTTGCAGGGTACGCTGGCCGCCGATGTGGTGATCAACGGTTATCCGCTGTTCCATGTGGCCGGCGTGCTGCCCGGCTCGCTGACGTCGTTTGCCGCCGGCTCCGAGGTGGTGATTCCGACCACCGCTTTGTTTCGCAACCGGGAGGTGCTGAGCAACTACTGGCGCCTAGTCGAGCGTCACCGGGCGACGGTGGTCTCAGCCGTGCCCACGGTTCTGGCAGCGTTGGTCGATGTTCCGGTCGGCGCGGCAGACATCTCCTCCCTGCGTTATTGCCGCACCGGCGCGGCACCGATCTCGCCGGACATGGCAGCACGCTTTGAGACTTTGTTTGGTTTGCATGTGCATGAGAGTCTGGGCATGACGGAGATGGCCGGTATCTCCACCATCACGCCCCCTGGTGTGAATGCTCCAGCGGGTTGCGTCGGTTTCAGGTTGCCCTACACCCAGCTGCGCATCGTGGCTCTGGATGAATACGGCAACCCGAGCGCGCGCGAGATGACGCGCGGTGCACAGGGCATGGTGACCTTCAAGTCACCGAATCTGTTCTCGGGTTTTGTGGACCCCAAGGACAATGTCCATGCCTTCACTGAGGATGGCTGGCTGGCCACCGGTGACCTGGGTTGGCTTGATGAGCAAGGTCGCCTCCACTTAAGCGGGCGCTCCAAAGACCTGATCATTCGGGGTGGCCACAACATCGACCCGAAAGTGATTGAAGACGCCATGGCAGCCCACCCCGCGGTGCAACATTGCGCTGCCGTGGGTGCGCCCGACGCCTATGCCGGCGAGTTGCCGGTGGTCTTTGTCACGCTGACTCCGGGGGCGGTAGCGTCGGAAGCGGAACTGCTCGAATTTGTGCGCAACCGGGTCGACGAACCGCCGGCCCGCCCTAAGTCTGTGACGGTGCTGAAAACCATGCCGATGACCCTGGTGGGCAAGATCTACAAGCCCGAGCTGCGACAACTGGCGGCAAAGCCCGGGGTGACGCCATGATCAAAGTGGATTGACGCTGCGAATATAGCTGGGGGGCCGGCGCCGTCGGGAGGCTTGCTCGTAGGCATAGGCCATGGCAATCAGGGTCGGCTCGCTCCAAGCTTTGCCGACAAAGGAAATGCCACACGGCAGGCCTTTGACAAATCCTGCCGGCACCGTGATATGCGGATAGCCAGACACTGCTGCGGGCGTGGTGAAACTGTTGCCGGATGAATCGCCGTGGATGAAATCGGTCAGCCAGGCCAGCTCGCCCGTCGGGGCGACCAGCGCGTCCAGCTGATTTTCTGTCAGCACCTTGTCGATGCCCTGCTCCCGCGAGAACTTCAGGTTGTTGGCTAGCGCATCCTTGTATTCCTGGTCGTCGAGGTCGCCTTTCGCCTGGGCGCTGACAAAGAGTTCCTGCCCAAAGTGAGACATTTCTTTGGCGCTGTTCTTCTGGTTGAAGGCGATTGCATCTTCCAGTGATTTGATGGCCGATGCAGGGGCGTAAGTGGCCAGATACCTGGGCAGGCTGGCCTTCAATTCAAACAGCAGCACCGTCAGTTCGGAATCTGCGTATTTGGCGGTGTTGGGGATTTCTGCCACCTCAACCAGAACGGCACCCTGCGCTGTCAGCACCGCCAGCTCGGCCTCCACCACGCCGGCCACCAGATCGCTTTGCCCGTTGAATTGACTGCGCACAACGCCGATGCGCTTGCCCCTGAGGCCATTGAGATCGAGGAAGCGGCTGTAGTCCTGCCGGTGTTGGTCGGCGTCGCGGGTGGCGGGGTCTTGCGCATCCGTGCCCGCCAATACGGTAAGCAGGGCGGCCGCATCGGCCACAGTGCGGGTCATAGGGCCCGCTGTGTCTTGCGAAGGCGCAATCGGGATGATGCCGGCCCGGCTGACCAGGCCCACCGTCGGCTTGATGCCCACCAGGCTGGCAAGGGACGCAGGCGAGGTAATGGAACCATCGGTCTCGGTGCCGACGGCCATGGTGGCCAGACTGGCAGCCATGCTGGAGGCGGAGCCGGAACTTGAGCCACTGGTATTGCGGTCCAGTGCATAGGGACTTCTGGTCAAACCACCGCGTGCGCTCCAGCCACTGGTAGCGCGGGTGGAACGAATATTGGCCCATTCGGATAGATTGGTTTTGCCGAGAATGATGGCGCCTGCGTCGCGCAGCTTCTGCACAATGAACGCATCTTTGGCGGCGATGGCACCCAGCAAGGCCAGCGAGCCGGCGGTGGTCTGCATGTGGTCGGCCGTGGCAATGTTGTCCTTGAGCAGCACGGGAATGCCGTGCAGGGGGCCGCGTGACCCCTTGGTCTTGCGCTCGCGGTCCAGCTCGGCCGCAATCGCTTTGGCATCAGGATTCAGCTCAATGATGGAATTGATTTTTGGCCCGGACTTGTCGATGGACTTGATGCGCGCCAGGTAGGCGTTGACAAGTTCTACCGATGTGAGGTTTCCCCGTGACAAGGCGGCTTGCAAATCAGCGATGGATGCTTCCGCCAACTCCAGAGACTTCGCCTTGACCACCGTGGCATCGCTATGGCTGGTGGCAAGGATGGCGCTGGTCATGCTCATTTGAAGTAACGCTCGACGTTTCATTGCAGCATTATCAATTTTGTGGTCGGGCTATGCGACAGCAAGCACTGCGGGGCCTTGAGTTGGCTAGCTCTTGCGTGGGTGAAACACCATTGGTTGCGCAGAGTTCGGGGCCACCTTCTGCTGCAACCCACGCTGGATCGATCCCTGCTCGCAGCCGCTGCAATGGCAGGCGCCAGAAGCGCTGGCTGCCCTTTCCAGACTCAAACGCAGTGAAGCGTGCATGGGCAGGCGCAGCAAGCTTTTGGCCATGAGACGACGGGCAGCTTGCGGCAGCAAGGTCCAGCCGGCATAGCCAAAGCAGCAGGCGACCACAACAAAGACAATCAGAGATTGCAGTGTCATGCTTCAGGATCCTAGCCACAAGGTGATGCGGTAGGTGGCAAATGCCGCCGCGTAGGCCAGTGCGAACAGATAGAACGCCATCAGGAGCGGATAACGCCAGGAATTGGTTTCACGACGCACCACGGCCAGGGTTGACAGGCATTGCGGCGCAAAGACAAACCAGGCCAGAAGCGAGTAGGCGGTGGCCAGCGACCAGCCCTGCGCCAGCACGGGGGCCAGGGCATCGGTGACAGATTTGTCAGCTGCTGACAAAGAATAGACCGTGCCCAAGGCTCCGACCACGACCTCGCGTGCCGCCATGCCAGGCACCAGCGCCACCGATATTTGCCAGTTGAAGCCAAGCGGTGCAAACAGCCACTGCAACGCATGACCGAGCATGCCGGCCATGCTGTAGCTGATGGCTGGCCCCTGGCTGGCGTCCCAGTTATCCGGCGGCCCCGGATAGGTGGACAGGAACCACAACACCACCATCAGTGCGAAGATGATGCCGCCAACCCGACGCAGGAAGATGCGGGCTCGCTCCCATAAACCCAGGCCAATATTGCGCAGATTGGGAAGACGGTAAGGGGGCAGTTCCAGCATCAGCGGCTGGTAGGCACTTTTCATCCATACGCGCTTGTAAACCCAGGCGACCGCCATGGCCGAGACCACGCCAGCGACGTACAGGCCAAACAGCGTGAGGCCGCGCAGGCTGAACCAGCCCACATCGCGCGCCGGCACAAAGGCGCCAATGAGCAAAGCGTAGACCGGAAGGCGCGCCGAGCAGGTCATCAGCGGCGCCACCATGATGGTGGCAAGGCGGTCCCGCCAGTTGACGATGGTGCGCGTCGCCATGATGCCCGGAATGGCACAGGCAAAGCTCGACAGCAAGGGAATGAAAGCGCGCCCGGACAGGCCTACTTTGCCCATCAGGTTATCCAGCAGGAACGCGGCGCGCGGCAGGTAACCCGAGTCTTCGAGCAGCAAAATGAAGAAGAACAGAATCAGAATTTGCGGCAGAAAGACCAGCACGCCACCGACACCGGCAAGAACGCCATCCACCAGCAGGCTGCGCAAAGGCCCGGCAGGCATCAGGGCAAGCGTCCAGTCGCTAACAAACAGCACCGCTGCTTTGATGACATCCATGGGCCAGCTGGCCCACAAGAAGACCGCCTGAAAGATCAGGAACAACACCGCGGCAAGCACCAGTAAACCCCAGAAGGGGTGCATCACAGCAGCATCGAGTCGATGCTGAAATCGCCCCTGGTGTGGCGCCATGGGTGCGACCAGGGCCAGGATGCGACGCACTTCACGCTGCAAGTCAGTCGAACTGGTCGAGATTGCGTGAGCCGGCGCGCCGCACTGCGTTACTGCGTGATTGGCGAAATACTGCTCGAGCTGCGCCAATAACCTGGCGTGGCCGTCGTGCTGCACCGCAACAGTTTCGACCACCGGGCAACCCAACTCCTGCGCCAGTCGCGGCACGTCCACCTTGAGCCCTTGAGAGCGTGCAACGTCGGCCATGTTGAGGGCCACCAGCAAGGGCACTCCAAGTCGTTTGAGTTCCAGCACCAGGCGCAGATTCATGCGTAAATTGGTGGCGTCGACCACTGCCACGATCAGATCAGGGGCGTCTTCGCCAGCCCGCCGACCTTCGACCACGTCGAGCATCACCTGCTCATCGGGCGTCGCTGGCGTCAAGCTGTAGGAACCCGGTAAATCGACCACGGATACCGTCTGCCCGTTGGGTAGCCGGGCAAGTCCGACCTTGCGTTCTACCGTCACCCCAGCGTAGTTCGCAACTTTTTGACGGGCTCCCGTCAGGAGGTTGAAGAGCGCTGTTTTGCCGCAGTTGGGGTTGCCGACCAGCGCGATGCTTTTGATGGCAAGGTCAAGGCTGGGAGCGCTGGCGTGGGACATCGACCGATCAGGCGGCGCTGACCTCAAGGTGGCGCACTTGAATGCACTGCGCTTCCAGCAGACGCAAGGCAAACAGGGTTTCCCCGACCTGCACAGCCAACGGCTCACGGCCGCCAGGGCCCCGGCGCAGCAAACGAACCGGCTCACCGGCGATAAAGCCCAGTTCTTCCAGGCGACGCAAGGTTGCAGCACCGACCTCGGCAGAACCTGACACCACACGCTCTACCAACGCATGGGTGCCTTTGGGCAGATCAGATAACAACATCAAGTGGGCCTCACTAAGCAGCAAACGGGATTGAAACAGCTCAAACGCAAATGAGATTCTATCTCATTTGGGGTGATTGGCAAGAGGAAATGTCGGGTCGCCTGCAACGCAGCTCCTGTATCCCAGGAGACAGGAAGTTGGTGTTCACTGTGCTTTTAAAGACTGCTGCGTATCACTCAGTAGACCGCAGCCACGCAGAAGCAGGGTTACGACGTGCTCTGTGGCACGATCATAATCCGCCGCAGCCAGTTCGGCACGACCCAACACGGCACTGACTTGCACACCAAAATCAGCGTAGGTCTGGGTAGCCGCCCAGATCGTGAAGAACAGATGCATGGGGTCCACTGGTGCCATGCGGCCGGCATTGATCCACCCCTGGATCACCGCTGCTTTAACCCGAACCAGTTCGCGCAGTTCCGTGCCAAGCAGTGCTTTCACCACCGGCGCGCCGTGCAAAAGCTCGTTGGCAAAGACCCTGCTCGCATGCGGGCGCTGCACCGACAAAGCCATTTTGGCGCGAATATAGGTTTCGATGGCGACCCTGGGATCGGCCTTGGGGGTGATGCCGAGGGTCGGCACCAGCCAGTCCTCCAGTGTGCGGGCAAGCACCGCGCGGTACAGCGCCTGCTTGCTGCCAAAGTAGTAGTGGAGATTGGCCTTGGGCAGGCACGCCGCCTCGGCAATGGCCGCCATCGTGGCGCCGGCAAAACCAGCGCCGGCAAAGACACGCTCGGCCGCCGCCAGAATAAGCGCCTCGTTGGTCTGGCGTATCTGGCCTTTGGCTGCCTCCTCGCCTGGGGGTGGCGATGAACTGATCGAAGTGCGGTTCATTGGTTCAAGAAGGAACAGGGGTCGTACCCGTGAGGATAAGACCCCCCCAGCTTGATAGCAAAGAACTTACTTGGAAGCGGCTTCCCACACAATGTGCGAATAGGCGGCCTTGCCCGGATCCTTCTTGATCACTGGCGAACTGCCAGCGGCCAGCAAGACTTTGACGGTACGCTCAAATGCTGCTGGTTCCAGATAGCCGATCTTCGCTGTGCCAGCATTGGTGATCAGCTTGGCCACATTTTCCATTTGGCGCTTCTGCACTTTTTCAGAGGCACTGCCAGAAGTGTCCGCTGCGACGACAATTTTGGCCGCTTCTGCCGGATTCTTGACTGCATCATTCCAGCCCTTGAAGGTGGCCTTCAGGAACTTGCCCATGCGCGCCACAAAGGCCGGGTCCTTGAGCTTGGCCTCCAGCACATAGAGGCCGTCTTCCAGCGAAGCGACACCTTCTTTTTCATAGAAGAAAGTCACCAGATCGCTTTCCTTGACGCCGGCGTCCACCACCTGCCAGTACTCGTTGTAAATCATGGTCGAAATGCAGGCGGCCTGGTTTTGCAGCAGCGGGTCGACGTTGAAGCCCTGCTTGAGAATCTTGATGTCAGAGTCGGTCTTGTACCCCAGCTTGGCCATCCAGTTGAGGAACGGATACTCGTTGCCACCGTACCACACACCCAGCGTCTTGCCCTTGAAATCTTTGGGTGTGCTCACGCCGCTGGCCTTCTTGCAGGTAAGCATCAAGCCCGATTGGTTGAACACTTGGGCAATGTTCACCAAGGGCACGCCCGCTTCACGCGCAGCCAGTGCATCAGGCATCCAGTTCACCACCACATCAGCGGCATTACCCGCAATCACCTGCACCGGAGAGATGTCCGGACCGCCCGGTTTGATGGTCACGTCCAGACCCTCGGCCTTGTAATAGCCTTTGGATTGAGCCACGTAGTAACCGGCAAACTGTGCTTGCGGCAACCACTTGAGTTGCACGGTGACCTTGTCAGCCGCGCTGGCGCTGGCGCCAATGCTTGCGCCGCAAACTGCCAGCACGGCGGCCAGCAGACTGTTGGCGATCTTGGACGAACGAATCATGGAAAGCTCCTTGGTTTGGGAAAAAAGACGCGCTCAGCCCGGCGGGACCCAACGCGAAGCGGGAAAAGAAAATTAACTTTCACGGACCGACGGGTGCCAGAAAGCGGCACGCCTCTCCAGTTGAACCAGCACAGCATAGGCCAGCGAGCCGGTAACCGCCGCCACCACAATAGCGCCCCAGACCAGCGGCATGTTCATGCGCGAAGCTTCCGTCGAAATCCGAAAACCCAGGCCCGAGGTGGGAGAGCCAAAAAACTCCGCCACGATAGCGCCAATCAAGGCCAGGGTGGCATTGACTTTGAGGGCTCCAAAAATGAAGGGCAAGGCAGCCGGCAAGCGCAGGGCCAGCAAAGTGCGGCCATAACTGGCAGCGTAGCTGTGCATCAGCTCACGCTCGAGTCTGCCGGCCGCTTTGAGTCCGGCCAGAGTTGACACCAGCATGGGGAAGAAAGTCATCAGCACCACAACCGCTGCCTTGGACTGCCATTCAAAGCCAAACCACATGACCGCGATTGGTGCCACTGCAACCAGGGGAATGGTACTGGTCAGCGAGGCCAGCGGCAACAAGCCGCGCTGCAGGAACGGCAGGCGGTCAATGGCAACAGCCACTGCAAAGCCCATGCCGGATCCCAGCGTCCAGCCAATCAGGACCGCCTTCAGCACCGTCTGCACAAAATCACCCCACAAGGTCGGCCCGTGACTGCTCATGGACTGCAGGATCAGGCTCGGCGGCGGCAGCAGGACTTTAGGTACATCAAACGCCACCACCAACAGTTGCCAGAAGAAGATGACCCAGACACCAAACAGGGCAGCAGTCAAGGTGCCGTAAACGCGTCCGCTGTCCAGGGCAGCCATGCGCCGGATCGACTGCACTGCGAACAGCGCCAAAACGAAGGTCGCCAACCAGAACGTCGGACTCGCTTCCTCACCCGCAGCGGGGCAGAACTGCATCAGCACCAGACCACCAATCAAGCACGCTGCGACCAGCAGGAAGGTCAATTGGGTAGCGCGCTTCATGCCTGACTCCGGTGCCGCAAGACCAGGCGCTCAATGCCAGCCACGGCAGTCGTCAGCGTCAAACCCAACAACGCCGACATCACCAGGGCCGACCAGATTTGCACCGTATTGCCGTAATAGGAGCCGGTCAGCAGTCGCGCGCCCAAGCCCGCCTGGGCGCCGGTTGGCAATTCCGCCACCATCGCCCCAACCAGACCGGCAGCTATGCCGACCCGCAAGGCAGGAAAGAGGAACGGCAAGGCGGCCGGCAAACGCAGCAACCAAAGGGCCTGCCAACGCGTTGCTGCATAGGTATGCAGCATTTCGGTCTCGATGCGCTGGGGTGAACGCAGGCCCTGCACCATCGCTACGGTCACCGGGAAAAAACACAGGTACATGGCGATCACCGCTTTGGGTGCAACACCGGCAAAACCGAGACTGCCCAAAATCACCAGCACGATCGGCGCAATCGCCAGCACGGGTACCGTTTGTGATGCCACGATCCAGGGCAGCAAGGCCCGATCCAGGGTGCGCGAATGAACAATACAAACAGACAAGACCAGACCGAGCAGCGTGCCCATCACAAAACCCCAGAGTGTTGACTCAGCCGTCACTGCAACGTGAAACAGCAGGTTGCGCGGCGAATCCAGTGGCCAGTCCACCAAGGCTGACCAAAAATCCTGCAACACCTGATGCGGCGCCGGCAGCACCGGACGCTGCATCTCCATCGTGGCCGCCAGCAGGTCCTGCCAGCGCCACGCACCATCCTGAGGCAAGACACGTTCGATTGCGCCCGGTGCATTGAGCAGCCAGGCGCCGAGATACCAGACCAGCAATACCGCCAACAGGATGACCAGCACTGGCAAGCCCTGCTGGCTCCAGCGTGCGATCGATCCTCTGACGACGACCTTAGTCATGGTGGCCTTCGGCCAAGGCCTCCCGCAGCGCATGTGCGACTTCGATGAAAACAGCGCTGTCACGCATTCCCAGATGCCGCTCGTCCGGCAGCGGAGACTCAATCACTTTGATGATCCGCCCGGGCCGTGGCGACATCACCACAATACGGGTTGCAAGATAAGCCGCTTCGGCGATCGAGTGTGTGACGAACACGACCGTGCGGCGCTCACGCTGCCATAGTTGTTGCAACTGTTCGTTCAATCGGTCGCGGGTGATTTCATCCAGCGCGCCAAACGGTTCGTCCATCATCAGGATACGCGGCTCAAACGACAGGGCGCGCGCAATTGACACGCGCTGCTGCATCCCGCCTGACAACTGCCAGGGGTATTTGCTCTCGAACCCGGTCAATCCAACACGCGCCAAGTGCTCAAGCGCAACAGTCCGGCTCTGCGCCCTGGAATAGCCCTGGATCTGCAAGGGCAAGGTCACATTGCCAAGTACCGTTCGCCATGGAAACAGGGCTGGCGCCTGAAACACATAGCCATAGGCACGTGCCAAGCGCGCTTCGTGCGGCGTGACGCCATTGACCAGCACCTGCCCGGCGCTGATCTTCTCGAGATCGGCAATCACACGCATCAAGGTCGTCTTGCCACACCCCGAAGGACCAATCAGGGCAATAAATTCGCCTTCACGAATATCCAGGTCAATGTTCTCAAGCGCATGTACCGGCGAATCGGCGGTTTCATAAACCACACTGGCGTTGCGAACTTCAACGGCCAGTCGCGCGCCGGCCGAAGACGTTGCATCTGAGGGGAACAACACTTCAGGATTTTTCATGGGACCGCGCAAAAACAGGTCGCAACGCACCACAATGCAGCGAGGCGACCTGGAAGCCAACCAATTGGTCAGGTTATTCTACTGAGCTACGCTATTTCCGTGCCAAGAATATCGTCGGGGTTTGTACGGGTCAGCCGGGCTCATTGACGCGATCGAGCCAGCTCCACATACCAGTCCAGACTCGCTGGATTGGCCATCGCCTCGCGGTTCACTACCTTCTCAAGCGGATGACCCAGCAGCAACTTCTTGATAGGCAACTCCTGCTTTTTCCCTGACAGCGTGCGCGGTATCTGGGCCACCTGAAAAATCTCGTCAGGCACAAAACGTGGTGATAGCGCTGTCCTGATGGCCGCCACGATCTTGGCTTGCAAAGCCGGCGTCAAGGTCAATTCGGGTCGCAGGACGACAAACAAAGGCATGTAGCTCTCGCGTCCCAGGTATTCCAGATCAACCACCATCGAGTCGAGCACTTCAGGCAGGGCTTCAACCGCGCTATAGATCTCGCTGGTCCCCATACGCAGTCCGTGCCGATTGATGGTGGCATCGCTGCGGCCATAGATGACGCAGCCTCCATGGCTTCCGATCTTGAGCCAGTCACCGTGTCGCCAGACGCCCGGGTACATATCGAAGTAGCTTGACAGATAACGCTGCTTGGCTGTGTCACCCCAGAAATACAGCGGCATGCTGGGTATCGGCTGCGTGCAAACCAGCTCGCCCACCTCGTCGATCACTCGCTCGCCCTGCTCGTTCCAAGCCTCCACCGCGCAGCCAAGCAAGCGGCATTGCATCTCGCCCGGCACTTGCGGCAGTTCCCGGTTGCCGCCAATGAAAGCGCCGCAAAAGTCGGTGCCGCCGGAGATGTTGCTCCACCAGATGTTGCCCCCACGTTCATTCACTTCGTGTAATTCACTGCCCCCCGAGGGGGCCAATTCTCCTTGGGGCGGCCCGGCGGAGAATTGGTCGCCCCCAGGCTTGCCCACTGCGTGTGGCTCGCTGCCCCCCGAGGGGGCCAATTCTCCTTGGGGCGGCCCGGCGGAGAATTGGTCGCCCCCACGCTCATGCAGGGTGCGAAATTGGTCGGTACCCCAGGCCTGGGCGTCTGCACTCAATGGCGAGCCGGTCGTGCCCAGCGCCCGCACCTGGGAAAGATCACCACAGCGAATCAGGTCCACACCCGCCTTCTGGCAGTTCGCGTAAAACGCGGCGCCAGCGCCAAAAAAGGTGACACCGAGCTCAGCGGCAAAGCGCCACAGTGTGGTCCAGTCAGGCTCGACTTTGTTGCCGCTGGCATCGACGGTGCGGCCGGCCGGATTTCCGTCAAAGATGCAACAGGTCACCCCGGCGAGCAAGCCACTTGTTTGAGCGTTCCACATCACCCAGCCGGTCGAGCTGTACCAGTGGTAGCGCTCCCCCAGGGAATTAGGCGCATAGCTGCACCCAACATCGTTGTGCAAGCACAGCAGCGTCCGCCCGACCAGCACCGTTCCACCATGACCATGCACGATGGGTTTGGGTAGCCCGGTGGTGCCGCTGGAATAGACGACCCACAGCGGGTGCTCAAACTCCAGCCAGAGCGGCTCAAAGGCCTGCGTCTGGGCATCGTCCCGCCGGATGGTTTCGTTGAAGTTGACGCTGTCCGGGAAAATCTTGCTGAGATCCGTCACCAAACCGAGGTTGCTGTGCAACACCAGATGGTGCACCGAGGGCAAGGCAGCACAGAGTTCTGTAATGACCGCGCTCTGATCGATATCGCGTCCGCCATAGGTGACGCCGTCGCACGCAATCAGCACTTTGGGCGCAATCTGCTTGAAGCGATCAAGCACAGCATTGGTTCCCATGTCGGGCGCACAAATGCTCCAGATAGCCCCAATGCTGACGGTGGCCAGGAAGGCAACCACGGCCTCAGGCGCATTGGGCAAATAGGCCGCCACCCGATCGCCCGGCTGCACCCCTTGGGTCTGCAGATGAAGGGCCAGCGAGGCAACCTGACGCCGCAGTTCAGACCAGCTGGTTTCCCGGGCTGGCGATTTGCCAAGACTCTTTTCATTGTGGCTCAAAATGGCCGGCACTCCAGCTGCTTGAGCCGACTGCACATGGCGCAGCACTTCTGCGGCGTAATTGATTTTGGCGCCGACAAACCACCGGGTATCAGGCATGGGTGCGCCGTCGCAGACCACGCTGCAGGGCGAGGGGGAGCGCAGTTCGAAGTAGTCCCAGATGCTTTGCCAGAAAGCGTTCAGGTCCGTTGTCGACCAGCGCCAGAGCGCATCATAGGAATCGAAGGAGAGCCCGCGCTGCGCACAAAGCCAGTCCTGATAGAGACGAATCTGAGGTACCTGAGGAGGCATGGTGGCTTGGATCGAGTACCGTGGTTAAGGCAACACGCGGAGAACACCCATTATTTCAAGTCGGCTTGCAACAGGCGCTCGCTCTTCCAGTAAACATCGTCGCCCACGCTGCCGTCAGTGCGGTGCCGGTTGAGAACGCGGGCCAACACAAACAGCAGGTCACTCAAGCGGTTGAGGTACTGGCGCGGCGTATCTTTCAAAGGCTCCTCGTCCTCCAGCGCAACCACGGCACGCTCGGCGCGGCGCGTCACGGTGCGGCAAACATGAGCCAAGGCGGCAGCGCGCGACCCCGCAGGCAGAATGAACTCCTGCAATGCGGGTAAAGCAGCGTTGTATTGAGCCAGCGCCTGGTCCAGCGCCAGCACGGCCTCCGATTTGAGAAGTTCAAATCCGGGAATGGACAATTCACCACCCAGATTGAACAACTGGTGCTGAATCTGCACCAGCAGTTCACGCACTGCGTCAGGCATATCCTCGCACAGCAGCACACCTAGATTCGAGTTGAGTTCATCCACATCGCCCATGGCGTGCACTCTAAGGTTGTTCTTGGAGACCCGCGTGTTGTCGCCAAGGCCGGTGCTCCCCATGTCACCAGTGCGGGTGGCGATTTGTGTCAGACGTTGTCCCATGAAGCATCTCCTTGATCGGTGCTATTGTTGCAGCAAAATAGGAGTTGTTGCCTTGGGTAACAATCCGTCGCCAAGCTCCGTATTACCCTGAGCTGATTTGAAAATCGTAGAAAGCCCATGTGAACACACTGACTGAAATACCCGCCATGACTCCCGCAATCTGTCAACGCGAGGTGCCTCCTGCCTTGATTGAGATGCTGAAGGAGCGATTTTCCGGTCAGTTCTCGATCGCACTGGCGGTGCGCGAGCATCATGGTCGCGACGAATCTTCCTTTGCCGCACCCCCACCTGCCGGTGTGTTGTTTGCGCAGTCAACACAGGACGTCGTTGATGCGGTCAAACTGGCGAGTGACTTTGCTGTCCCGGTCATTCCGTTTGGCGTTGGAACTTCTCTCGAAGGGCATTTACTTGCGGTGCAGGGCGGTATCAGTATTGACGTCAGTCGCATGAACCAGGTTCTGGCAATCAACGCCGAAGATCTGACCGTGACCGTAGAGGCCGGCGTGACCCGTAAACAGCTCAATGAAGCGGTCAAAAGTACCGGCCTGTTCTTTCCCATAGATCCTGGGGCCGATGCCACCTTGGGCGGCATGAGCGCCACTCGGGCCAGCGGTACCAACGCGGTGCGCTATGGCACGATGCGCGAAAATGTTCTGGCCTTGAAGGTGGTTACTGCAGGTGGCGAAGTTATGCGCACCGGCACTCGCGCCAAGAAAAGCAGTGCCGGTTACGACCTGACACGTCTGATGGTCGGCTCGGAGGGCACGCTGGGCATCATCACGGAAGTGACGGTCAAGCTCTACCCGTTGCCTGAAGCGATCTCGGCGGCAATTTGCTCCTTCCCCAGCATCGAAGCGGCCGTGCGCAGCACCATTCAAATCATCCAACTGGGCATTCCGATCGCCCGGGTGGAATTGATTGATGGCAACACGGTACGCATGGTCAACGCCCACTCCAAACTGAACTTGCGCGAGGAGCCCTTGCTGCTGATGGAGTTTCATGGCTCCCCCACCGGCGTCAAAGAACAGGCTGAAGCGGTACAGGAAATTGCCACGGGGTTTGGTGGGACTGCGTTCGAGTGGGCCACCACACCGGAAGAGCGAACGCGCCTGTGGACCGCCAGGCACAACGCCTACTTTGGCGCCATTCAATCGAAACCTGGTTGTCGCGCCATTTCAACCGATACCTGTGTCCCTATTTCCCGCCTCGCCGATTGCCTTCTTGATTCAGTGGCAGAGGCCGATGCCAGCGGCATTCCGTATTTCCTGGTTGGCCATGTTGGTGACGGCAACTTTCACTTCGGCTATCTGATTGACCCCAATATTCCTGAAGAACGTGTGCTGGCAGAGAAACTCAATCACGCTCTGGTTACCAGGGCTCTCAAGCTGGAAGGGACTTGCACCGGCGAACACGGCGTGGGCTTGCACAAAATGGATTTTCTGGTATCCGAGACTGGCGCTGCGGCGATGGAGATGATGCGAACCATCAAACGCGCGCTGGATCCAAAAAACATCATGAATCCGGGCAAGATTTTCACCCTCTAATTGACCGGCAATTGGGCTTCCTCAGCGATGGCGTTGGCCATGTACTCGATCATCCGTTGCATATCCTGGTCAGTGTCGGCGTAGCGAAGGGCGATGACCCGAAAGTCATCCTGAATTTCAATAAATGCGTCCACGATGTCGGGGTCAAAGTGACTACCGCGGCCCTCAAATATGATGGCGACTGCCTGGTCGTGAGGAACGCCAACCTTGTAAACCCGATTTGAAATCAGGCCCTCGTACACGTCGGCTATAGCCAGCAGGCGGGCCGCCAGTGGGATCTGCTCTTGAATCAGCCCCTGCGGATACCCGCCGCCATCCCACCTTTCGTGATGCGAGTGCGCCATTTCCTTGAGCGTCTTGAAGGGTTCCCCCTTGTAGCCATAGGTCTTCTCAACCTGCTCAAGGACATCGCGCGCCAGTGTGGTGTGTGTCTTCATGACAGCAAGTTCCGCTGGTGACAGGCGGCTCGGCTTGAGCAGAATCCAGTCGGGTATTCCAATCGTTCCCAGATTGTGCAGAGGTGCCGCAAAAAATAGCAGGTTGATGTAAGACTCAGTCAACACCGACGCAAACCGCGGGTGGTCTTGAAGGCGCTGTGCCAGACACTTGAGGTAGTGCTGGATGCGCCAAATATGATTAGCCGTGTCTGAACTGCGCGCGCCCGCCAGCTTGGCCAGGGTGAAAGCGACAACCGACATGCCTTCCAGCACAGAATCGGGAACGTTTTCTCGGTTACTGTCGGGTAAGTTCAAAATCTGGCCCTGTATTTGGAAATTTCTTAGACCGGCAGTTTAGGCTACCTTGGCGTTTGCTGCAAAGGACCCAACAATGCTATGGTCAGTTCCCTCACGACCCTGTCCCGAATTCAATGGGCCGCAGTGCGCGCCAGTTTTTCAATCAAGCCGTTAAGTTCATCCAGTGAAGCAAAACGGATGCTGATTTCGCCCATTTCCTCCATGCGTCCTGCCCGCTTGACACGCTTCTTGACACGAACCTCAACCTCGGCGGTGAGCAGGTCCGACAGTTCCTCTTCCACTCGCTTGATGTCACGGGACTTCTCTTTCTTGTGCTTGACCGAGGTCAGGGCGAACTCGGCGCCAAGTTTCTTGGCCAGTCTTTCGGCTTCGCGTACCGACATCTTGCGCGCACTGATCTGACTCGCCGCCGTGATCTGCGTCGCTCGGTCCAGGGCAAGCAGGGCACGCGCATGGCCCATGTCCAGGTCACCTGCCATCAACATGGTTTGCACCGGCTCGGCCAGGTTGAGCAAGCGCAGTAAATTGCTGGCGGCGCTGCGCGAACGACCCACGGCTTGCGCCGCCTGTTCGTGAGTGAGCCCAAACTCCTTCACCAGACGTTGTAATCCTTGGGCCTCCTCCAGAGGATTTAGGTCTTCGCGTTGAATATTCTCGATCAGCGCCATTGCCGCCGCGACTTCATTGGGAACATCCCGCACCAGCACCGGGACACTGTCCAGCCCGGCGAGCTTGGCAGCACGAAAGCGTCGCTCGCCAGCAATGATTTCGTATTTACCCTGGTTCGGTCCATCCTGCAGTTGCCGAACCAGTATCGGCTGCAAAATCCCCTGCGCCTTGATGGACTCTGCCAGTTCGTACAGGGCGCCTTCGTCCATGCGCGTGCGTGGCTGGTAGGTACCCGGTAGCATGTCTGAAAGTAATAACGAGGCCGGCTGACCAGGACTGACCGGATTTCCAGCCGAGGCATCAAAAGCCGCCTTGTCGCTCACATTGGGTCCTAGCAAAGCTTCAAGTCCGCGACCTAACCCTTTGGGTTTTTTGGTAACCATCATCTTCCTTGTCTGTTCGTTTCTGTGTGCAGTTTCAGGTCCGTCCCCAACTGATTGCATCTGTCCAGCATTTGATGCCCCGCCAGCCAGTCACCCAGATTGGAGTCGGCATTGATGTGGCCGGCGTACCCATAGTCGATGTACTCCGAGCCCCACGCTCGGGCGAATTGGCGTGCCCGTAATTCGGTGCAAAAGGGATCGTTCCGGCTGCCGACCAAGATGGTGCTGAAGGGTAGCCTTTGCAGGGGAATGGGTGACCATGTGGCAAGCGTCGGTCGCAACGCTTCGCGCTCCGCATCGCCCGGCGCGACCAGCAGCGCCGCTTTCACCATGTGGCTGTTGCGCGAGCACCCGGCCCATGCCGCCACCAGGAGACAACCCAGGCTATGCGCCACGAGCAGCGCCGGCTCACTCCGCATCAACAAAGCCTCCTCCAATCGGGCAATCCAGTCTCCCCGCAAGGGTTGCATCCAGTCGTGCTGTTCAAGTCGTGCGTAGCCATGCAAGGTCTCCCATCGGCTCTGCCAGTGAGCAGGGCCGGAGCTTTGCCACCCGGGCAGGATCAACACATCGGAAGGCTTCAATTTGCTATTCTTTTTGTAGCAACAAGGGGTTTTCTGTGGGGCGCGCAAACGGCATATCAAGTCTTGCTATTGCGTTCAACGACTTCCTGGGCGAACGCAATAAAGGCCTGCGCGCCTTTGCTTGAAGGATCAAAAAGTACCCCTGGGAGGCCATAGCTTGGCGCCTCAGCCAAACGCACATTGCGCGGAATAACCGTATTGAAGACTTTGTTGCCAAAATGGGCCTTGAGCTGCTCGCTGACCTGTTGCTGCAAAGTGATGCGCACATCAAACATGACTCTCAACAAACCGATGATGGAAAGCTCCCGATTCAGATTTGCGTGCACCTGTTTGATGGTATTCACCAAATCCGTCAAGCCCTCCAGCGCAAAATATTCGCACTGCATCGGGACAATGACGCCATGTGCGCAACACAGGCCGTTGAGCGTCAGCATGGACAGCGACGGTGGACAATCTATCAGAACGAAGTCATAGTCGTTTTGAACCTCCACCAACGCCTGTTTGAGGCGTTTTTCCCTGCGCTCCAGATCCACCAACTCAACCTCGGCACCCGACAGTTCGCGGTTCGCTCCCAATATGTCGTAGCTGCACCCGCCCGCCATCAACTTGTCACTTGTCACTTTAGCTTCGGCAATCGATGCCGATTCAAGCAGGACATCGTAAACCGTCAGTTTGAGTTGACGCTTGTCGACACCCGAGCCCATGGTTGCGTTTCCCTGCGGGTCAAGATCAACCATCAGCACGCGTTGTCCGACCTTGGCCAGACCGGCAGCCAGATTGACAGTGGTTGTGGTCTTGCCAACCCCTCCTTTTTGATTGGCGATACAGAAGATTTTTGCCATGTGTTGTTTCTTTTGGATGAGCCTATGCCGCGCTTTATGCCAAGCTTACCGAGACAGCGCCAGCTTGACGCCAAAACCAACCAGAAACAGACCGGCGAGTTTTTCCATGCCGGCAGATATCGATGGGTTGGCCTTTAGGCGCTCGGCCAAGAAGTGGGTCAACAAAACCACCGTCAAACCATAGGCGAAGGTAAGGGCCGCAATGGTGATGGCCATGAACGCAAAAGTGTTCAGGCCTTGATGCCGGGTCGGATCGACGAACAGTGGAAAGAACGCCATGTAAAAGACAATCGCCTTTGGATTCAGCAAAGTGATCATCAAGGCCTGCTTCAAATAATGATGCGGTTTGATATGTAAGACCGGGGCCGATCCTGGCTTTGCCAAGAGCATCTTGCCGCCGAGCCAAGCCAGATAGGCGGCGCCGAGCCACTGCACCGCATTGAACGCCGCGGGATATGCACTCAACAGTGCCGCAACACCAGCCACCGCAAGCCACATCAAGACTTGATCGCCCAAGATCACCCCCAAAGTGGCGGCCATACCGCCTTTCACACCCCCTTTTCCGGTCGATGTGATGAGGGCCAAATTCCCCGGCCCGGGGATCAGCAGGAAAACAATGATTGCGACAACAAATGCGCCGTAGTCGACGATGCCATACATAAAGCAGATTCCCCTTAGACAGTTACCGAGTTTACGTTAGGTCTTGCCCATCCAGACAATACACCGCTTTGCCTCCAAAGCGGGTATGGCCAACTGTTCCACGTGAAACACGCGGGCATTTCCTGGCAAGGCCGCGATTTCATCCTCGGGGGGTTTCCCCTTCATCGCCAACCAAATTCCGTCTGGCACCAGCAGATGGCCGGACAAGCGGACCAAGTCTGACAGCGACGAAAACGCTCTGGAGCTCACCACTCGGTAGCTGCCCGACAAATTCTCCACCCGTTGATGCAGGCCACTCAGGTTCGGCAGCTTCAAAGCGCCCGCCACCTGCCTGACGAACGCCACTTTCTTTGCCACAGCATCGACGCAATCGACCCAAATATCCGGACAGCAGATCGCGATCACAACCCCTGGCAACCCGGCGCCGGAACCAACATCAAGCAAGCGCATTCTTGTTGGCGTAAGAGCGGTCGCAGTTTGGTCAGCGGCGCACCCGCCGCGAGAAAGCTCGGCCAATTTGTGGCGCAACGGAGCAATCACAGCCAAGCTGTCCAGCAAATGATGCGTCAGCATGTCAGCAGGCTCGCGAACAGAGGTCAGGTTATAGGTCTTGGTCCACTTATGAATCAAGTCCAGATAGTCCAAAAGCATGCCGATTTCGCCATCAGCAAGATTCAGCCCCAGCGCTGCCAGACCGCACCGCAACTCGTGTTCGAGTGCCCGCATCAGACAGAAACCTCGCCCGCTACGGGCGAGCCACCGCCTGTTTCACGCCCAAGAAAGTGATTTCTCTTCAGATGAATCAGGAGAAGAGATATGGTCGCCGGCGTAATGCCGGAGATCCTCGACGCCTGTCCGAGGGTTTCGGGTTTGTTCTTTTCCAGTTTTTGGCGGGCTTCAATGCTCAGGGCGGGCACTTGCATGTAATCAAGCTCCTTTGGCAACCGCAAGTTTTCATAGTGAACAGAGCGCGCCACTTCGTCCTTTTGACGATTGATATAACCCGAGTACTTTGCAGAAATTTCAACCTGCTCGACCACCACCGCCGCAAAAGTACGATCACCCGGTTGTTCAAGTGCTGTCGCTTCCGACGCGTCCACAGCCAACTCCCGACTCCTGTAGGCGCCACCATTCAGGGACATGAGCTCGGCGTACCCCACGTTGGGCCGACGCAGCAAGTCTCCTACGCTGTACTCGTGCTCAAGCGCCTTTCCGAATACGCGCTCAGACTCGGCGTGGGTCAACTTCCCGGGACCGACCCAGATCGATTTGAGGCGCTCTGTTTCACGTGAAACAGCGTCTCGTTTGCGGCAGAAGGCGGCCCAACGAAAATCATCTACCAAACAGAGCTGGCGCCCCGTCTCGGTCAATCGCGCGTCTGCATTGTCTTCCCGCAGCTGCAGTCTGTACTCGGCGCGACTGGTGAACATTCGATAAGGCTCGGACACGCCCTTGGTAATCAGGTCGTCCACCAACACTCCGAGGTAGGCCTCGTCTCGCCCAGGCAACCAACGGTCAGATTGCCAGGCGGTCTTGGCCCCGGCCTGTAACGCAGCATTGATTCCGGCAAACAGTCCCTGTGCTGCAGCCTCTTCGTACCCCGTGGTCCCATTGATCTGTCCGGCAAAGAACAAACCCGCAACCGCCTTGGTCTCGAAATTGCTCTGGAGTTGCTGGGGATCAAAGTAGTCGTATTCGATCGCATACCCCGGCCGCAGAATATGCGCATTTTCGAGCCCGGCCATCGATCGAACCAGCGCATGCTGAACGTCAAAAGGCAGACTCGTCGAAATGCCATTCGGGTAATACTCATGCGTTGTCAAACCCTCTGGCTCCAGAAAAATCTGGTGGCTGTCCTTGTCGGCAAAGCGCCCGATCTTGTCCTCCACGCTCGGACAGTAGCGCGGACCAACGCCTTCAATCTTGCCCGTGAACATCGGGCTGCGATCAAAACCACTGCGGATAATGTCGTGCGTCTGGCGATTGGTGTGCGTAATCCAGCAAGACATCTGCTTTGGATGTTGCTCAACGTGGCCCATGAAGCTGAACACCGGCGTATCAGTTCGCATGCCTCCCGGCATACCGTCGCCCGGCTGTTCAATGCACTTGGCAAAGTCGATCGTGCGCCCATCCAGGCGCGGCGGCGTTCCGGTTTTGAGCCGACCCTGTGGTAATTTCAGCTCTCGGAGGCGGTCCGACAGGCGCAGCGCCGGCGGATCTCCGGCTCTCCCCGCGGCGTAACTGCTCAATCCAACGTGGATCTTCCCATTCAAGAAAGTCCCTGCCGTCAACACGACGGTCCTGGCAGAGAACTTGATACCGGACTGGGTGATGGCGCCGACCACCCGCCCGCCCTCCATCATCAGGTCATCCACCGCTTGCTGAAACAAACTCAAATTAAGTTGGTTCTCCAAGCGATGACGGATCGCGGCCTTGTACAAGACCCGGTCTGCCTGGGCGCGAGTGGCGCGCACCGCCGGCCCCTTGCTGGAATTGAGTATCCGAAACTGAATGCCGGCTTCATCCGTAGCAGCCGCCATGACGCCACCCATGGCATCTACCTCCTTGACCAGATGTCCTTTTCCGATGCCGCCAATGGACGGGTTGCAACTCATCTGCCCCAAGGTCTCGATGTTATGACTCAAGAGCAAGGTCTTGCAGCCCATGCGCGCCGACGCCAGCGCAGCCTCGGTGCCGGCATGTCCGCCACCAATCACGATGACATCAAACTTTTGTGGATAGAGCATGGTTGCTTTGTGGTTTGCCTGGGTGCAGGGGCAGTCAAACGCCCATGCGCGCGTGCGAATGCGCTGCCGATTTTACCGGTCACATCCGATTTCATTCAGTTGCCACCATTGGATCAGATTCGTTGTAACAGTTACTCGTGCGAGAGTGACTGATCTGCACAACGAATTCCCAAGTAACAAATATCGCACAGTTTTCGACCCTGGTTTAGGGTATTTATTCGTCATTTTTTCCTCCAAACGGACCCTTCAGAACCTTGCCATCGGCCATCGCGTTGAGCAAAGAAATCTCAGCCCGGAGCGCTTCATTGACCGACGCCATATCGGCAAACTCCTTGATCTGCTGATCCACCAACGCCCTCAATTGCCGATTTTTTTCCCGCTCCCGCTGCAACAAATCGTGCTTCTCGTCGCGCTGCGCCCGTGTCGATTTGTTCGTCAGCGTGCGAACCTGCTCCGCGAAGTCGGGGTAGCGGTTGTGGATCAGGGCAGGCGTCACCTTGGCCTCTTCGGCGACACCCTTGATGCTGACCTTCCTCCCCGCCAGCTGCAGCCGATGAAGCGCCAGCTGAAGCTCCTTTAGCGTCCGCTCCCGATCCCGCTGCCGCGGTGGCTTGGCCTGGGCTGCTACCGGCTCGGCGTTACTTGGCTGCTGCGCTTGCATTCGGCACCTCCTCGGTCAACTCAATACACATATCGTTCAGCACACACGCGGCCTCATCCAGATCGCGCTGAACGCGTTTGACCGCTCCAGGACCAAGTTTCTGCGCTTCGTCCAGCAGCTCCTTCTGGTGCTTGTAGGTTTCCTGCCAGAAGGGTTTGAAATGGCCGTCAATGAGGCCGTTATGGCATCTCCCGCAACGCCCCTTTTCGTAGATGCCCGAGCCGCCACAACCCTCGTCTTGCGCCAGGCACCAGCTATGACCGGTTGATCGGATAGTGATCCGGTCGGCCGTTTCCTCGATCATCGCGGCACGGTTGGGGAAGTCGTGTGCGCGCAGCGCCATGATCTTCTTACCAGCGCCCCCGGCCAATAGTTCGCCCCCATTCGTCCAACCGGCGATGGTCTCGATCTTGTGCAGGCGCACCTCCTTCAGAATCTCGTCGTAGAGCGCGACGTCCTGATTCGGGTTGGCGGCGTACAGCTGGCTCATGTTGATGCTCGAGTGCTTGAACTGCTCCTTGAGAAACAGCAGCCCGCCCAAGCGGTGGCGACAGAAGGTGTAGGCATAGAGGCGGCGCATCTGGTGGGCGGCCAGAGCCCATTGCACCCCGGCCGCCGTGGCGAAGGCGCGCAGGCAGTCCCCCCATGCCGTGCCCGGCAACGGCACGACGCCATTACCGCCATTGCCGAGGAACAGCTTGTCGCGATTGGCGCGGGCGGCGGCGATCTGCTGCAGACGCTTGGGGGTCTTTTCTTTCTGATCGAGCTCCCATTCGGCCAGTTGCGCGGCTAATTTCGCCCGATGCGGCTCCGACCAGCGTTCCAGCACCCGCAGGATCTCGAGCCCGATGGCCGGCATCAGGAATTCGACCAGACCCTTCTTCGTCTTGTGTTCCACCGACTTGAGCCAGTGAAAGGTGTAGCCGTTCTTGACCTCGGTGCGCCCAGCACCGGCCTCGATGCTCGACAGTTCCGAGCTTCGCATGCCGGTGAGAACCCCAAGAAGGTAGAAGCAGGCGCTGCGGATCGCCGTAACTTGCGGATCCCTCCATGCGGATCGCAAGCCCGCATCGCGTTCGTCCAACACGGTCTGGGCAGTCTTGAGGATGGCTTCGCCATGGAGGAATAGCGCCTGCGCTACCGCCGGTGGGATCAGCGGCGTCTTGCCGTCGCGCCTGGCGTCCTTGTATCCCATGCCGGTACATCCCGCCACTTCTAAGGCCGAGGACTCTGGCCATGGATGGAATCGTAGCCCCTGCGGGTGCTGGTCGCGAAAGGCGTGAAGCTTTTCCAGAACGGAGAATTTAATGGCCAGCGTCCTGGCCGCATTGCCACGAGCTTTTTGAACATGGACGTAGTGGGCGATGTGGATCGGATGCACCTCGCCCAGCGAGGCGATGCTGGAGGCCTCCAAGAAGCGGCAGAAAGTGGCCAGATTGTTCAGTAGATTGCGCAGCCCAACCACGCCGGGCCGGATGCTGCCTTCCATGCCGACCCGCCAGTAGCGCAACACCACCGCCTTGCACACCTCGCGGTAGGGCTCAGGGATGCACGCCCAGTCCAGGCGCTTCTGGTTTTCCTTGGTGTTCGGCGTGGTGATGAAGGGCCACAACTCCCACACCAAGCTGCCATAGCGGGAGAGCACCCGCTCCCTGTCCCCATCCATAACGGCGCTGATGACGATGTTGTTGCGCGTCAGTTCATCGAGCCCTGCGACGCTCATCGGTTGATCGACCAGCAGCCCGTAAGCCTTGGCGAACTTGCGTTCGGTGGCGCGCTCGGGCCGCGACTTATTCTGGGCGAGTTGCTTGACGGTCTTAGCCATTGTCAGTTCCTGTCGCTAACGGCTCGATCACGTAGGACTTCCAGAAGCGGTGCGGATCGGTGCGGGCACGCTCCTTGGCCGCCAGCACCATCGCGTTGTCGAACTTGTCGAGGGTGAAGGCATCGATCAGGCGCATGGTGTTATGGAACTGCTCGCGCCAGTCGTTGGTCCGGGCATGGTCCTTCTCACGTTCCAGGAACCAATAGAAACTGAACAGGCGGTGCAGGTCCTCGGGCGAGCCGACGATGGCGTAGGAGCGGCAGGAGAAGCAGGCAAAGAAGTCGTCGCAGGGCGTACCATCCTTGGGAGCCCTGTCGCCGTTGTATGCGTCCTTGCAGTGGCCCACGGGCGTCCTGTCGCTCTGGACGATGGGGATCACCTTGCCCTGCGCGTCGCCCTGCTCGCCGTTGCGGTAAATGTCCGACAGCGCCTCGCCAACGAAGGTGGCGTTCTCGCGCATCTCTTTGGTGCAGGCGAGGTAGTGGTTGTCGGCAACCTGCGGCGTGTGGCCCATGAGTGCCGCCGTGACGATCAGGTCTCCCCCGGAGAGTGACCACAGGCGCATCTCCATGGTCTTGCGCAGGCGTGAGGTAGTGACCCGCAGGGGCTCGCCATCGTCGGCCTTGATATGGTGGCGGGCGATCAGGGACTGGATGCCACTACGCAGGGTATTTGATTTGAGTCGAGTAAGTTCTCGGTTTGCTACGCTCTTACCCTCTGAGACATACAACCACACGAAATCCCTGAGCTCATCGAGAGCGGCATCGGCCAGCGGCTGGGTCATCGCCAGTACTTTGCGCACCAGCGCCACGCCGTCCATCGCGACCGGCAGAGGGCGATTGGAGAAACGCAGACTCTTGTGGATTGTGGCATTGCCCCGCCGCTTGAAGAGTTCAAGCAGCATCATGCTGGGCATGAAGGGGTGGGGCTTCAGGCAGTTCCGCGACATCTCAAGAAGCGGAGTGGTGTTCGCTCCCGTGCGGTAGGCCAGTGCCAACAAATGCACCACCAGCGCCTCCGAGGCGGTGCCGTTGAAGCGTTCCTTGTGGATGGCGATCAGGTCATCCCGGATCGCCTCGGCCAGCCGGATGCGCTCGTCGGTGGAAAGCGGCGTTGCCCCTTTGAAGCAGGAGTTGCTACCAGGGAACGGATTGGCGGGAAACAGGTCCTTGCCGCCGTTCACGACCTTGCGCTGTTGCAGGCCGACGAGGACGGCTTTGGTGTGCGTGTAAACATTCTTTTGCGTGCCGTAGGCATATTCCCCATGCCCCTTGAGCCAGTCGATGTAGACCGCCACGTGATTTTTCGTCAGCATGCAGGGCTGGCAGGGCACACCGGCGGCGATCAGGAAGTCAAAGAAATACGTCAAGCCGTCGCTCCAATACGCCTTCACTGTGGCCGGCGTGACGCCGCCGCCCGTCAGAAACGTGCGCAACTGCGCGACGCACACCCACACCCAGTCGTCGATGCCGTGCCCGAGGTAGGGGCTGAGGTCAAGCGCGCGGCAACCTGTCGCGTTCCCCTTCACCGGCACGGTGACGACGGCACCGCCGCCATCCTCCGAGATCGGGGTGGTCGAGACTTGGATGGGCGTGTCCCCCTCGAAGGACTTGCGCGTTTTCATGAGTGCTGAAGCTCCTTAACTGCAAAAACCATATCCATTTCGTCCTCATGCGCCAACACCAGGTGTCCCTCCAACGAGTTAATCAGGTGCAGGTAGATGGCGGTGGTGGTGACATCGCTATGGCCCATCCGATCCCGCACGTACAGGAGTGGTTCGCCCTCGAAAGTCTTGCTCTTTCTCAGGCTCCAGAGCAAGTAAGTGGCATAGGTGTGGCGCAACATATGAGCGGTAACGTGGAACCCGACTCGCTTCGAGAGCGCGGCGAATATCGCGGTCATCGCGTCCTTGCTGTAGGGCGTACCGTTCTCGGTTAGGAACAGGGTCGGGAATTTGTCGCCCTTGGGGTTGTTGCGCTCGCGCTTCTGCCTGTGCCGCACGCTGTAGGCCCACAGGTCTTCCATAAGCCCGCAGGGCATGTCAATATCACGGGGTTTGCTGTTCTTGAGCTCTATGTTGGCCGGCTCAAGATTCATGCGAATCTTCTGGCCGGGATTCAAGTCCTTGCGGCGACTCGGGTCGAATACGTACTTTTGCGGCCAGGTGCGGCACTCGATCTGGCGCAGGCCGGTACGCACCATCAGTTCGAACATCAGCCGGTGGGTGAGGTTGGGTAGCGCGTCGTAGCAGATCGGTATCTGCTCACTGGTCAGAATTTTGATGGCACGGGCCTTCTGCTGCAGCAGGATTTCTGGCGACTGGACTTTCCCGCCCGTGGCATCGACGTGGGCAAGGAATCCGGGCTGGCGGCTGGTCTGGACGGTGACGCGATCAAAGGGAACGTGGTCGATATGCCCCTTGCGCACAGCCCATTCATAAAAGCGGGCCACGACGCGAAGGCGGTTGTTGATGGTGCTGTTCTCAAGTCCAACCGTGCCCTTCGACCAATCCCGGTAGGCTTCGATGGCGCCGGGCATCCCCGGCGCGGCGGGGTTCTTCCAGTCGAGTTTTTTCGTATAGACGTAGGCGAAGAAGTCGTAGAGTGCCCGGCCATAGACATCCCATGTCTTTGGGCTGCTAACCCTTGCGCCCTTTGCGATCACATCCCAAAGGAAGGACTGCGCGGGCTGCATGGCATCCCCGCCTTCGTTGACCAGAAGTGGAAACCCTTTGTAGCAGCGACCTTGGACGACCAGTTTGTCTGTGGCGAGAACGTACCTCATAGGACCTCTCTGAGCCACGCCACGGCCTGTTTAAAATCGAGGCAACGCAGATGCATCACCAGATCGATTGCGCCGCCCCCGCCGCGTTTGGCACGGGTGTCATAAAACTTCGGGCCGGTGCTGAGAAGTTCGAACTCACGCCCACCCACCCGCAGGTGCCAGCGGCGGGTGTGACTGTTACCTATCGGGTTAAAGGATGGGTCAGCCTTGACGTAATCGCTGATTTTGGGAAGGACATCTTCGCAGTCGATGGAGCGGTACCGCTCCAGCTCCGCAGAATCGACCCTTCCTCTCTTCGGTATAGCCATAATTTTTCCCCTCGCGCTCCCCTGGAAACCCAACCCCGCTACTCGTTTGTATTCACAAACTTGCTACTCGACTGCAAAACCACCGCCACATCAACTGTCATACCATGCCTCATGGGTTCTTTCTAGTAATACCATGAACTACTCTGATCACGTGACACCTCCGAAGACCACCCTCCAAACCGAAGAAGAAACAGAAAACAAGCCCAAGGTGCCGCAAACAACCGCGCGACAGCTATCTATTTGATAGCGATCCGGGTCAATCGTGAACTATTCCCTTTTGGCGTCTGATGGGCCGGGTTTGGCGGTTTGAAAAGGCTCCCTATTTCTCCATGGTGATTACCCTTAACTGTCAAATTCTGGACAGTTCGAGGTCACACTCGGTATTACCCTCGCATCTTCCCCTCCTGAAAACAGGGTATCTATACGTTCGCGGCGGGCACCCCACGGGAGGTTCGCCACCAAGTACCTCAACTTCCTCACCAAATAATCCACCATTCAAAGGGTTCTCAATGCAAGATCAAGAGTTTGATTACGTCGTCGTTGGCGGAGGTGCTGCCGGGTGTGTCGTGGCCAGTCGCCTGTCCGAAGACCCGGGCGTTTCGGTTTGTCTGCTCGAAGCCGGCGGGTCTGACGCCTCGGCGTTCATTCAGGCCCCCCTCGGCTTTGCTGCCACCGCCGCGCTCGGCATCAACAATTGGAATTTCAACACGACGCCCCAAGCGGGGCTGAATGGCCGCTGCGGTTTTCAACCACGCGGCAAAGTGATGGGTGGCAGCAGCTCGGTTAATGCCATGGTCTATACGCGTGGCAACCGGCTGGATTACGACAACTGGGCCGCCCAGGGAAATCCCGGCTGGTCGTATGAAGAAATCCTTCCGCTCTTCAAAAGGGCCGAGAACAGCGAGTGTTTTGGTGCCGATGCGTATCACGGGATCGGTGGCCCGCTCAACGTGAGCTATTTGCGCAGCCCAAGCCCTATCAATCAAGCCTTTCTGGAGGCCTGCGAGAAGCAAGGGCTGCCCCAGACCAAGGATTACAACGGCGCCTCGCAATTTGGCTGTTCGCCAGCGCAGGTAACCCAAAAAAATGGCGAGCGCTGTAGCGCAGCCAAAGCCTACATCACCCCCCACCTGGACCGCACCAACCTCACCGTCATCACGCAGGCCCATACCCAGCGGATTTTGCTGGAAGCCAAGCGCGCCGTCGGCGCTGAATTCTTGCGGGAAGGGCAAGTCGCCCGGGTGCGCGCCCGGCGCGAAGTCATCTTGTCTGGCGGCGCCTTTGGTTCACCACAATTGCTGATGCTTTCCGGCATTGGTCCGGCGGCCCACCTTCAGGAACACGGCATCCCCGTTGTGCAGGACTTGCCGGGGGTTGGTCAAAACCTGCATGATCACGTTACCGCAGTTCTGATCTACCGCACACAACGCAAAGAATCCACTTTTGGGTTCTCGCTTTCCGGGTTGGTTCAAATTGTCCAAAGCATCTTTGAATGGCGCAAAAAGCGAAGTGGCATCGTAACGAGCAACGTCGCAGAATCACAAGCTTTCCTGTTTGCCGACAAGACCGAAGACGCGCCAGACATCCAGTTGGCACTGTGTACCGGTATCGTTGACGATCACACCCGGAAGAACCACCTCGGGCATGGCTATACGCTGCACGTTACCCTCATGCGCCCAAAGAGCCGTGGCAGCGTCAGACTGCAAAGCGCAAACGCGAAGGACGCACCATTGATAGATCCGCAATTTTTGTCTGACCCTCGGGATATGACCAGCCTGATCAAAGGTTCACAAATCGGCTATGACATCATGCAAGAGCATGCCTTTGGCCCTTACCGCGGAAAAATGCTTTATCCATTTGAGCGCGGCAACCCGATGCAGATCGAGCAATTTTTGCGCGACCATGCGGATACCGAATACCACCCCTGCAGCACCTGCAAAATGGGTCCTTCCAGTGATCCCATGGCCGTGGTGGACTCCAGCCTGAGGGTCTATGGCATGGAAGGTCTGCGCGTCGTGGATGCATCCATCATGCCGCAGTTGGTTTCGGGCAATACGAACGCACCCACCATCATGATTGCCGAAAAGGCGGTGGACATGATTCGCGCTCCGTCTGCATCATCAAGCCTGAACCGCTAACATCCTGTCCTGCGTCATTCATTTCAAATTTCACAGAACCACCTCAAGGACATTTCATGAAACTTTATTACTCACCTGGTGCCTGTTCACTCTCAGTTCACATTGCCCTCAAGGAGTCCGGTCTGGCCTTTGAAGCTATTGCTGCCCCCACCAAGACCCACCAACTCGCTGACGGCACCGATTACTACACGATCAATCCCCTCGGTTATGTACCCCTTCTCGTGCTCGACGATGGCAGCCAGTTGCGTGAAGGCCCGGCGATTGTTCAATACATCGCTGATCAGGTCCCATCCAAGCATTTGGCGCCAGCCAACGGAACTTTTGCACGCTACAAACTGCTGGAGTGGCTTACCTTTATTGGAACCGAACTGCACAAAGGCTTCTCCCCCTTATTCACGCCAGGCATGCCAGAGGAGGCCAAGAATATGGCCAAGACACGTTTGGCCTCTCGCTTGCAATGGGTCGATGGTGAACTTGCAAAGACACCCTATCTGATGGGCGACAACTTCACGGTTGCTGATGGCTATCTTTTTACTGTCAGCAATTGGGCTCAATACGTTGGAATTGATCTATCTATTTACACAAATCTACTGGCTTTTCGCAGCCTTATCGGTTCCAGACCGAGTGTGATGGAAGCCATGAAGGCCGAGGGATTGATCAAGTGAGTTGTCAACAACAAGGCTGTGTAAAGATGTTGAACAAGCAGCCTGTTATCCACAAAATTTAATCAATTTCAAAGTTGTCCAGATTGGCATAGCAATCAAGAAGCAGGGTCACCAACAACCGTTGATATTTGTTAAGTTATTGATTAATATAAGAAAAGAATAGTTATCCACAGAAGGATGTCTCCCTTATCTACTACTACTATCTTTAAATAGCTTATTCAGAGGTACAGCTTTGTTTGGTGTCCAGCGTTTCAGTAAAAGCGCGTTGCTCATCACGCTGATTGAACTCATTGCCATTGCCGCGCCAGCTACGACCGGATTCAGGAAGCCAAAGGCAGCCAGTGGGATCCCTGCTACGTTGTAGGCAAAAGCCCAGAACAGGTTCTGGCGGATCTTGGCAACGGTGCGATTCGAGATGTCCAGTGCGGCCGCTACCAGCAAAGGATCACCGCGCATCAGTGTGATGTCTGCTGCATGCATTGCAACGTCGGTTCCGTTGCCCATCGCCATGCCAACATCCGCCGTTGCCAGAGCAGGAGCATCATTGACGCCGTCACCAACCATCGCGACAACATGTCCGCCCGTCTTCAGCGCAGCGACTCTTTTCGCTTTTTCAGCTGGCAGAATGTCGGACATAACTTCTCCTTCTTCGGGGCGCAGCCCGAGCCGGCGTGCCATGGTCTCGGCAGAACCCCGGTTGTCACCAGAAATCATCACGGTCTTGATGCCCAGAGCCCGCAGAGCCGCCAGCGCTTCTTTGGCACCAGGTTTTGGTTCATCAAAGAAAGCCAACAGGGCACACAGGACCAGACCATGTGAGGTCCGTTCGGCCATTGCCGAAACAGTGGCGCCTTGCTCATGGAGCGGGCGGGCTTTACTTTCCATCGCACTGGTGTCGATGTTCAATTCCTTCATCCAGCGCAGACTTCCGATAAGAAAGTGCCGCGACCCAAGTTCACCCTCGCTGCCCCGACCGGGTAGAGAGTGCACATTATTGGGCGTTTCGAAAATAAGTAAGCGCTCCTGCGCAAGCCGGACGACAGCGCGCGACAGAGGGTGTTCGCTGCCACTTTGCAGACTGGCCGCGATCCTCAACATTTCGTTTTCAGTCATGCCGTCCACCACCAACAGGGAAGTAAGTATTGGATGGCCCAGGGTCAAGGTGCCAGTCTTGTCAAACGCCACGATGTCCACCTTGTGCGCAAACTCCAGTGCCTGAGCGTTCTTGATCAGAATGCCGTGCTGCGCGGCTACCCCTGTGCCAGCCATGATGGCCACGGGGGTAGCCAGCCCCAAAGCACAAGGACAAGCAATGACCAGAACAGCAACCGTGTTCAGGAGCGCTTGCTCAAAGGAGTGACCTGAAAGCCACCAACCCAATAGAGTGACTAAACTTATCACTAATACGGCAGGCACAAACACCGCACTGACCTGATCCACCAAGCGCTGAATCGGCGCCTTGGCGGCTTGAGCATCTTCTACCAGGCGAATGATGCGAGCGAGTACCGTCTCGCTACCAATCGCCCTCACCAACATCACTACACGGCCGTCGCCATTGATGGAGCCGCCCGTGAGTGCTGCTTGCGCCGCAGAACCAAGGCTGGCAGATGGATATTTGTCCACTGGCAGTGGCTCACCCGTCAGCATCGATTCATCTACCTGCGTATGCCCTTCGAGCAACACACCATCCACCGGGATCCGCTCACCAGGCTTAATCACCAATCGATCACCCACCAGCAGATCGCCCACGGGGACATCCACTTCTCCGTCGGGTCCGATTAGGTGAGCTACGTCCGGGCGCAGCGCGTGCAGGGCTCGAATCGCGGAGGTGGTTTGGCGTTTGACCCGAACTTCAAGCCATTTTCCAAGCATCACCAGGGTGACAACCCAAGCGGAACCTTCAAAGTACAGGTGGACCACGGCCCCGGGGGCAGATGTCAACCATAACCACATGGACAGGGCCCAGCCGGCGGAGGTGCCAATCGAGACGAGCAAGTCCATGTTTCCGGAAAGGGCTTTGAGAGCATGCCAGCCAGCCCGGTAGAAATGCCAGCCGAGAACAAATTGAACCGGCGTGGCTAACGCAAATTGCAGCCATGCCGGCAGCATCCAGTGCCGGCCAAACAGTTCGCCCACCATCGGCAGCATCAAGGGAAGGGACAAGAGCAGACCAAAACCCACGGGAGAAAAACCCGCCCAAGGAGATGCCTGTTCGGTCGACACCGTTGCATCAGCGGCACGGGGGTCATAGCCTGCGTCCCGCACCGCACGGCGCAGCCGGGCTTGCACATCTTCACCAGGCGAAATAACAACACGTGCTGACTCAGTGGCAAGGTTGACCGTCGCCTCTTGTACGCCTGGCACCTTCTTCAACGCTTTTTCCACGCGTGCAACACAAGAGGCGCAGGTCATGCCGCCGATTCCAATATCCACTGATGTTGGGGCTGTTCGGGTCGTTGAAGCAGTATTCATGGGTTAAAGACTAAACCCTCCCACCAAGGGAAGGTCAAGTAAAAATATTATTTCTTGACCTTCCTATGATGGAAAGGTTCAGGATATGCTCTTTTGCACAGAATGGAGACTATTTATGAAACAGATCTTTACCGTCACGGGCATGACCTGTGGTCATTGTGAAAAAGCGGTAATGCGCGCAATAACCCAGACCGATCCAAAAGCCGAAGTCATCATTGACCGATCAGTCAATAAAGTGGAGGTGCAGTCTGATCGGCCGCGCGAGATGCTTGCCCAGGCGATTGCCGAGGAAGGCTACGCGGTTGCTGCATGAACCACAGTCACAAAGCAACTGATCGGCTTGGGGCGCTTGGCAGCATACTTTGGCCGGTCGCTATTGGTGCTGCCGCGCGCCTGTCTGGTGTGTCGGCCAAGATGGTTCGCCACTACGAGGCGCTCGGATTACTGCCACCCGTGGCGCGGACCGATGGCGGCTATCGCCAGTACGCCCAAGCAGACGTGCGCACCCTGCAGTTCATCAAACGTGCTCGGGAACTGGGGTTTTCTATGGCTGAAATTGCCGAACTGGTTGACCTTTGGAACAACCGCAAGCGCGCCAGTGCCAGCGTCAAACGCATTGCTCAACGCCACGTCGATGATTTGACACAGCGCATTGAAGCTATGCAGGCCATGCAACGCACGCTGGTGGTCCTGCTGGAACACTGCTGTGGCGACGAGCGCCCCGATTGCCCGATCCTGGAAGATTTGGCCGGCGCTTGCTGCCAGGTGGCGTGATGGACTTTGCGGAACACTTGGTCACGCTCTATCCGGCGTTGGTGGCGCTGCGATCCACGCTCGTCGACATGAGCCCGGCGCTGGCACCGATTCAGGCGCCGGGTGGTACGGTGCTGTTTAGCGAGAATGCGCCATGTGAGGGCTTTCCGCTCGTGCTGCAAGGGGAGATCAAGGTTTCGCGCAGTTCGGTTGATGGTCGCTCTCTGGAACTGTACCGTGTTGCGCCAGGCGAGTTGTGCCTGGTATCGTCAGCTTGCCTGTTCCGAAATCAACCCCTGTCCGCCCGTGGCGTGACCACCAAAGCCAGTTCCCTGATGCTGATTCCCCCTGACATTTTTCTGCGATGGCTGGAAACACCGGTCTTTCGCAACGAGGTGCTGGGCCTGTTTGCGGCGCGTATGGCCGACCTCACCAGTCTGATCGACGCGGTCGCTTTTTACAGGCTTGACCGACGGTTGGCTGCTGCGCTCCTGGGGCGTGGGCGGCAAATCGCGGTTACGCACCAGGCGTTAGCCGATGACCTCGGCACCGTGCGGGAAATCATTACGCGGCTGTTGCGCCGGTTCGAGCGCGAGGGCTGGGTAAGCCTCGGGCGGGAGCAAATAATTATCACGGATGAACCGGCGTTGCGTGACTTCTGTCACAGACTTGGCGCCCGATAGCGCATCCAATGCGATCTTTGATAATTTGAAGGAGTTCTACATGAAATCGAACGTCGGCGGCATGGACCGCATTCTGCGCATCGTGGTTGGCCTTGTACTGATTGGCTTGACCGCGACCGGCACTATTGGCGTTTGGGGCTGGCTCGGCGTTGTGCCGCTGGCCACGGGAGCCATCGGTTGGTGCCCACCTTACGCCATCTTTGGCTGGAATACCTGCTCGACAAAGGCCAAGAGCTGAACTGGCCTCTTCCCCTTGATGGTGCGGGCGATTGAAAGTTGCCGAACTTTACAAACTTTCTATCTACCGTCACGCAGCAGATACAGGGGGGGAGCAGACTTCAATCTGGCTGATGCCACGTTTGGAGTATCAGACTGACCTAAATATGAGGAAGTTCAAATGAAATCTGTTTTCAAACCCCTGTTGCTTGCTGCTGCTCTGGCGACCGCCGGCTTTGCTGCCTTTTCACAAACGCCCGGTGCGGGGCCTGCTGGAATGATGGGCGCTGGTGGTCCGATGCATGAAGGCATGGGCCACCCGGGCATGGGGCCGATGAATCCGGCACGGATGCAGGCCCGGATGGAGCGGCGTCAGGCCGCACTGAAAACCGCCCTCAAGCTGACGCCATCACAAGACGGCGCCTGGAGTGCCTTCACTGCGGCCATGAAGCCACCGGTCGACTTGAAGGCTAAGCGTCCGGATTTCGCCGAAATAGCCAAGCTGCCAACGCCAGAGCGGATCGACAGGATGAAGGCCTTGCACAGCCAGCATGCGGCCGACATGACAGCGGCTATGGACAAACGAGGCGAAGCTACCAAGGTGTTCTACGCTGCGTTGACGCCGGAACAGCAAAAGGTGTTTGATACGGCCACGGCGCGCCATCACGGCCCTGCTGGAACCATGGGCGGTCCCCGTGATGGCAAAGGCCCGATGCAAGCGAAACCCTGATTTCACCGGCCCGTTCCTGCGGGCCGAGTCGTTTGTGGTCAGGCCAGCATTTTTTTCAGTTCACCGCTGTCGATGAGGCTGGTCAGGTCATTGGCGCCGCCTACCAGCGTTCCCTTTACAAACACCATGGGCATGGTGGGCCATCCGGTCCAGAGTTTGAGCGCGTTACGCTGACGCCAGGTGTTGAAATAGTTGCCGTATTCCAGGTACTTGTGCGCGACTCCGGCAGCGTCCAGAGCCTTGCGGGCCTTCTTTGGAAAGGGGTTCATGCCCATTCCGACTACCACAACCGCGTGTTGAGCGACGGCGGCCTGTACTTCGCGCACAATGGCCTGCTCGTGATTGGTAATCTTGTCGCGGATGGCCGGGTGGATGTTTGACTCGTCAAGAATGGCGCGGGGCATGGCAATATCCTAAGGAATTAGAAAAGAGCATTATCCGTTCCTAGCGCCCAGACCCTACACTTGCAACACTCATGCCTACACCGTCACTCACAAACGCTGCCACAAGCTCCGTGCGCGAAGATTCAAGTATCCGTAGTGTGTCCCTGACTCGGCCCTTGCACTGGCTGATGCTCGGGTGGCAGGATATGGCATTTTGCGGGTGGATCAGCGTTGCACACGGTTTAGCACTCTTCTTTATAGGTGCAGCCGTCGTGATAGTGGCGTACCAGCAATTCTGGTGGCTGGCAGGAGCGCTCTCCGGTTTTCTGTTGGTGGCACCGGTCCTGGCGACTAGTCTGTACGCATTGAGTCGGGCACGGGAGCGCGGAGAAAGGCCCGACCTCGGTGTGGTCCTGAAGACCTGGCTGAACTGGCAAGACAGCCACTTCAACAAATGGGGTAACGACTACTGGTGCCTCTTCCAATTTGGCGCTCTGCTGGCTCTGGCTGCCACCGGTTGGGTTTTTACATCGGCAGCCCTTATCACACTGTTGGCCCCGTTGCCCGTTCAGAATCCAGGAGATTTTGTCCAACATGTCGTCTTGGCTAGAGACGGGTTGCTGTTTGAACTTTGGCTGGTCTTGGGTGGTGTGCTGGCGGCGCCAATTTTTGCGTCTACAGTGATTGCCATTCCATTGTTGCTTGACCGCCGGGTCACTTTGATGCGAGCGGTCCTTACAAGTTGGCAGGTGGTTCTGTCCAATCCGGTAGCAATGGCCGTCTGGGCATTTCTGATCATGGGTTTGACCGCTCTTGGTATGGCATCGCTCCTGTTGGGGCTAATAGCGGTTATTCCTGTACTGGGACACGCCAGTTGGCACGCCTATCGCGATTTGGTGGATGTCTCAAGCTTGGCGGAGCGGGAGTCGCCCTGATGTTTGGATATTCGGAGGAACAGATTGCCGCATTCGGTCTGACCTTCGGCGTAGGCGGCTTCATGCTCTACATGCTGTTCATCATCGGTCATCTGGCGTGGGAGTCAAAAGCCGGTAAGTTCGGAACTTTTGTCCTGTTTCTGGGTTTGGCTTTTGGCATGACCGGCTTTGCCGCCAAATATCTGATCCAGTGGTTTATCGGCATCAAGTAAGTGGCAGAACAATTTTTCTTGTGCCTCCCTCGGTTTTCTCACGAACGTCTACTTCAAAGCCAAGTTCTTCAGCCAGTTTGAGCATGCGCGTGTTGTAGTCCAGGACAGTGGCCACCAGCCTGCCTGTGCCTTGGGTGCGCAAATAGGCGATCATTTTTTTCATCAATACCAGCCCCAAACCCCTGCCTTTCAGCGCCGAGCCAACGATGACGCCAAACTCGGCCTCCATGTTGTCGGGGTCTGTGATGGCGCGGACCACACCGAGCGTCTGGTCCGGACCGTTGGTATCGGCGGCCAGCGCGACAAAGGCCATCTCACGCGCGTAATCGATTTGTACCAGTCGGGCCAGTTCGCTGCGCGCCATCGTTCGTTTGCTGTAGAACACGCGCATGCGAACGTCCTCAGGGTCGAGTTGTTGCAGAAATGCCATGTGCATCGCTTCGTCTTCCGGGCGAATCGGCCGCAGGAACAGACTTTGTCCCTGCCACTGAAGCGTTTCTTCCAGCAGTGAGGGGTACGGTCGGATGGCGAAATTTTCTGCCCCCGCAGGCTTGCTGGTGCGCAGCCGAACGCGGGCATCCTGCGCTACAACACCTTCGGCGCTGGCGATGAGGGGGTTGATGTCAAGTTCGGCAATTTCCGGTATTTCGGCCAGCAGTTGCGATAGCGCCAGCAGCACGCCATGCAACGCAGCTTGATCGACCCCTGATGTATTGCCCCAACCCTCCAGCAGACGCGCCACACGGGTGCGCGAGATCAGCGCCTTGGCCAACGGAATGTTCAAAGGTGGCAAGGCGACGGCCTCGTCATCCAGGATCTCCATGGCAGAGCCGCCCTGACCAAACACGATGACCGGACCGAAGACCGGGTCAATCCGGCTGCCGACCATCAGTTCCTGAGCCTGACCAGTCCGAGTCCCGCCGGCGGCGGTTTGTTGCGGTAGCGCCAGCGGAATATGGCAAGCCTCAAGCATCGTCTTGACTTCCATCCAGGTCAGCGTTTCCCGACCGCTGGCCAGAACGGCCTTCACCAAGGCGCGCAGGGTCTGCACATCCGCAGGACGATCCCGCAGCAATGCCGGAGGGGCTTCGGTCAGCTCAGCCTGGTTGCGCCGATATCGCGTCAACATCGAAAAGGCGCGTACCGCGTGCTCCGGCGTATCAAAATTGGCAATCCCGGCATCCTGAAAAATAGCGCGCGCCTGGGCGACAGCCCCGTCACCCAACCAGCAGCTCATCAACCGCGGTGGCACTGACTCGTGCGTTTGTGCCAGCGGTACCAGGGCGTTGGCAACGTCGGCGCTGGAAACCACGGCTGACGGTGCGTGGATAAACAACAAAGCGCCGGCGTCATGATCCGCATTGAGAATCTTCAGCGTCTGCTCATACCGCGCCACCGGGGCGTCGCCCAGGATGTCAATTGGGTTGCCATGCGACCAGCTCGACGGCAGCAGCGCATCGAGTTGGCGTCGCGTTTCGGCGCTGAGCGCTGACAATTTGACGCCAGCAGTGTCGGCAGCGTCGGCGGCAATGACACCAGCGCCGCCTCCATTGCCAAAAATCGTGAGATGGTCGCTTCGGTTGCCCCGGAATCGCGACAGCGTCTGTGCCGCCAGGAAAAGCTCTTGCAGGGTGTCGACCCGCAGCATGCCGGCTCGTGCAATCGCGGCATCAAACACTCCATCGGAACCGGCCCACGCACCCGACCCGCTCGCCGCGGCCTGATCGAATGACGGCGAGTGCCCGGCCTTCACCACGATCACCGGCTTGTTGCGCGCTGCCGCGCGCGCTGCCGACATGAATTTTCGCCCCGACTCGAAGGACTGGGCGTACAACAATATGGCCCGGGTCATGGCGTC
>Ga0194063_10000248_pt1 | contig 40258 bp, 29 predicted proteins | sample SepL3720m_MetaG_FD_155459 | JGI IMG/M metagenome (GOLD analysis project Ga0194063, IMG submission 155459) | Anoxic zone freshwater microbial communities from boreal shield lake in IISD Experimental Lakes Area, Ontario, Canada - Sep2016-L373-20m | ecosystem: Environmental > Aquatic > Freshwater...
CTCCGACTGAAAGTCCTCACTTGCATGCTTCCCAAACTCTGATTATGAAAAAGAATGTCAGATTAGTTTACCCACACGAAACCCTGAAGACCCGAATGATTATCATGTTCAAAGCTTCCGAGCAGAATCTCTGGAGCAAAACACCCCAGCCGCCTACAATCCCCGCGTGTCTCTCCTCTCCCCCGCCTCCGTCGCCGTCATCGGCACATCCACGGATGAACGCAAAATCGGCCACCTGATCCTCAGAAATCTCCTCATCGATGGATACAAAGGCGTCGTCTATCCCATCAATCCCAAGGGAGGAGAGATCCTCGGAAAAGCCGTCGTCACTTCTGTAAGTGCGATTGCCGGCGCTCTCGAATTGGCCGTGATCGTCACTCCGGCGGAGACCGTCGCGTCTCTCGCGGAGGAGTGCGGGAAGAAAGGCGTGAAGACGCTCGTCGTCATCAGCGCAGGATTTGGCGAGAGTGGCGAAGACGGCCAGAAGCATGAAACGGAACTTGTGAAGATCGCGGAGAAGTACGGTATGCAGCTCATCGGGCCCAACTGCCTCGGCTTCATGCGTCCCTCGCTGGGTCTCAATGCCTCCTTCGGCAAGCGCCTGCCCCCCGTGGGATCTGTCGCGCTCATCAGCCAATCGGGAGCGCTGGGGAATGCCTTCATTGATCGCGCCAGCGGCATCGGGCTCGGGTTCTCCTTCTTCGTGAGCACGGGGAACAAAGCCAGTATGGATGAGTGTGATTTCCTCCGCATCCTCGCAAATGATCCGGAGACGAAGGTCATCGGGTTGTATCTCGAAAACATCCGTCATGGGAGAGAATTCCTGGATCTCGCGCGCGAGATCGGCGCGACCAAGCCCGTCATCCTCCTCAAAGCCGGTACGAGCGAAAAAGGTCGGAATGCTGTTTCCTCGCATACAGGAGCCCTCGCAGGATCCGATGCAACCGTGGAAGCCATCGCCGCACAGGCAGGAATATGGCGCGCGTCCGGCGCCGAACACTTCCTCGATCTCCTGCGGACCCACGCCACCCAACCGACACTGCTCTCCTCTGCGATCGCCATCATCACCAATGCCGGAGGCCCCGGCGTCCTCGCGGCTGATGCGGCAGAGCGCGAACATCTACTGCTTCCTGCTCTCGAAGCGAAGAACGATCAGGAACTCAAAGCGAAGCTCCCTTCCGCGGCGAGTACCAAGAATCCCATCGATGTCCTGGGTGACGCAATGAGTGACCGCTACGAAACTGCCATCGACTTCGCCATGGAAGATCCCGGCATCGACGGCATCGTCGTGATCTGCACGCCGCAAATCGTCACACCATCGGAAGCAATCGCCAAGGCCATGGTCACAGCCCGTCAGCACCATCCGCTGATGCCCATCGTTGCGTGCTTCATGGGAAACGAAGGAGTGATCGACGCCATTCACACGCTCGAGCAGAATGGCATCCCCAATTTCCAGAGCCCGGAAACGGCCATCCAGATGCTCGGAAGTTTGCGCAAGCCCAAAGGACAGGTAGAGCACCCGGAACCTGTCGCTATCGAAGTGCGACGAACCAAAAATGCGTTGGCGATCCTATCGAAGGCGAAGACGGGGCTCCTCTCCGAAGACATCACTGACCAGCTCCTCAAGCTCTACGGTCTCACCCTCCCACGTGCGCATGTCGCGAAGACCGCTGATGACGCCGTACGAATCGCCGGAGAAATCGGTTTCCCTGTCACCGCCAAAGTGAGTTCCCAAGATATCCTGCACAAGACGGAAGTCGGCGGGGTACGCCTCAATCTGATCAACGAGAAAGATTTGCGCACTGCGTTCGACGAAATCCTGAAGAGCGTGAAGAGCAAGGCGCCGAAAGCAAAAATCGACGGGATCCTCGTCCAGCAATTCCTGCCTCCCGGGAGTGAATTCATCGTGGGAGCACTCCGCGACCCGAGTGTGGGGCACCTCGTGATGGCGGGGCTCGGGGGAATCTACACCGAGCTCTTCGCCGATGCCTCGTTCCGCGTAGCGCCCATCGGTCCAGAGGAAGCCGTGCCGATGCTCACGAGACTGCGCAGTTGGAAGCTCCTCCTGGGACTCAGAGGAAAACCTGCACTGGATATCCCGGGCCTCACGGAGCTGATCTCCAAAATATCGTTCCTTGTAACGGAATGTCCGATGATCCGCGAAATCGACCTCAATCCCGTCCTCGTTTCCGAAAATGGAGTCACAATTCTCGATGCCAAGATCGTCGTGACAGAAACGCCTGAAGCGCATTTCGCCCATGCGGAGTTCTCAGCGGGTTCTTAAACATCAAGGGATCACATGATTATTGGGTGGGGAAAGTGATTCTCTTTTCTCGATTTATAGGTATGTCTTTAGTTTGGTGTATGTACTGCTTGTTTTCCCCTATCCCTAACCCTTCCACCCGCGGGGGGAAGGGAACTGTATGTGTTTTTGTTTGTTTCAATAGAAATACATTCCAGGATGATAGGGCTCTTTCAACGTCACCCTTCCCCCGCCGGGGAAAGGGACGGGGATAGGGGAACACTCGGAATACAGCGCACAACAAGACTTGTATCATTCCCCACCCAATAATCATGTGATCCACACCAAGAGCCCAAACCCATAGGAAAGCTGGCTCACCAAGGTCAAGAAGCATACGATGGCCTACTTTTATGGCCTCCGAAATCACCTCCCACGAGCGGCCTTTCCCAGCTCCTTCGAAAAGGAGAACATTCCGTCACAGTCTCCTCGCCAATTTCCTCATTTTGGGAATATTTTTTGCTTTTCTCATCATCGGAATTTGGAACGGATTTTCGGGGATCAGTGTCGAAAACTACTGGTCACCACAAACCGTCGTCCTCACCGATACCAATGGCACGGAAATGCGACGCATCTACCTGGAAAAAGACCGCTTGGAGCTGACCGATGATGCGTTTCCGGATTCCCTCAAAAACGCCGTCATCGCCATAGAGGATGAACGCTTCTCTACCCGCAGCTGCATCGACCTCAAGGCAATCACGCGAGCAGCTCTGGCGGATGTTACCAAAGACAAAGTGCAGGGAGCGTCCACCATTACGCAGCAGCTGGTCGGTAATCTCCTCCTCGATCGCAGTGACAAGAGCTTCGCCCGCAAATTCGTCGAGCTCATGCTCTCCTGCCGACTGGAACACGCCGCACCGAAGGAAAGAATCCTCGGACTCTATCTCAACCACATGCCCTTCGGAGGCACGATCTACGGAGCGGAAGAGGCTAGTCAGACGTACTTCTCTGTGAGTGCCCGGCATCTCACCATGACACAGTCCGTCGTCCTAGCCTCCCTACTGAAGGCACCGACGTATTACAGTCCCTACGGCATCCACCAACACACCGCCATTCCTCCCGTTGTCGCTTCAGCCATACGTAGAGGAACCATCCGCACTGCTGCGGATATTCCTCCCGAAGCGATCTCCTACGGGCTCCTCGGCACGTGGTTCATCGGTCCGAAGGGAAAAAGCATGCTGTACCTCGAGGGGAGAACGGATCTCGTTCTTCAGTCGATGCGCAGTAACGGATTCATCAATAAGGCACAGGTGACTGAAGCCCGGGAAGAACTCAAATCCATGCGCTTCGAACGCAGAGAATCCGTAATCTCCCTGCCGTACTTTGCGCTCTTCGTCCAGAAACAGCTCAATACCGGAATGGTGCACGCCGACAGATTATGCGATGCGCGGTCTGGAGGATGCATCGTGCAAACCACCATCGATCCGCAGTATCAAGACCTCGCGGAGAGCATCGTCCTAGAGCATGCGCAGGAGATCCGCGAGAAGTACCACGCCAAAAATATCGCCCTCGTCGCAGCCGATCGCGCTACAGGCCACATCCTCGCCTACGTCGGCAACGTCCGCTTCGGGGATACGGAAATGGGATCCATGGTTGATATGGCACAAGTCCCGCGGCAACCCGGCTCCAGCTTCAAGCCCTTCGTCTACGCCACGGCCTTCGGGCAGGGCATGAACCCCGATACGTTCCTGCTGGATGCGCCACTGACGCTCGGAACAGACCACCCTCGCAACTACGAAGGCGGCTACCGCTCTTGGACGTCCATCAGCCATGCACTGGCCGCCTCGCGCAACATTCCCGCGATCCGCACCCTGCTCTTCGTCGGTGGTGAAGTACCGATCCTCCAGACGGCCGCCAGAGCGGGCATCACCACTCCCATGGAAACACGCGAAGCAATACGTCAGACCGATCCGCAGTTCTCCTTCGGCTACCCGCTCGCGATCGGCTCGGCCGAAGTGCCACTGCTCGAAATGGTGCAGGGGTACGCCACTCTCGCCAATGCCGGAATCTACCGTCCCCTCTCCGCGATCAAGAGTATCCGGACCGTCGAAGGCCAGCCCCTGGATAGCAAACTATCGGAAGGCGGCACGCAAGCCATCGATCCGCTCTCCGCACGCTGGCTCACCTCCATCCTCAGCGACACCTCCATCCGCCCCACCGCGGCATGGAACAAGGCACTCACCATCCCCGGCATCCAGACCGCCATCAAGACTGGCACGAGCAATCGCTGTATTAGCTTCGATTTCACCACCCAAACCTGCACCCTCCTGCTCCCGGGCGACGTGTGGACGATGGGCTACACACCGGAATTCGTCCTCGGCATCTGGATCGGCAATGCCGATAATACTCCCCTCACCGCTTCAGCCGACGGCATGAATGTGGCCGCTCCGCTCTGGAAGGAATTCATCCAGGCGGCGCATGAGCTGCGTCCGGATGGACAGATGTACTTTCCTCCGGAGCTTATTGTGAGAAAGGGACGAGGAAACTGAGAAGAGGATAAGTGAGGAATGGATGAAAGGTATCTCTGTGGCCACCACCGGATTACCTCGATGAAGCGATGCGAATGTTCGAACGTGAGGTGTCACTGGCGTATCCAGCTACATCGCCGCGACGAAAACAACCATGGTGAAACAGTACGATCCGATGACAGCAGTCATACGCAAAGCACTCAATGCTGCGAGACTTTCCTGATTTCCTGCAAACATTCGTTTCGAGTTTGTTTCGTAAATCGCGGCAACCCCTCGATGACACTATCGCGTTCAACGCAATTGAGAATCATCTGATACCGAACCGTATCGTTGCGGAGATGAGTGGAGAACTGCCGGAGAGGGATTCCTGTACCAAAAGTCACGCTGATATTATAACACAAGATAAGCCTTACTGCCGCCACAATCGCCCCATTATCGTTGTGATGTTTATCGGCTCTTTTGGCTGTGCCACGTGATCGCGCAGCGATTTTACGTGGCAGCCCCGGCGGGAGTCGAACCCGCGTTACCAGATTGAAAATCTGACGTCCTAACCGTTAGACGACGGGGCCAGAGGGCGCGCTGCGCGAATGTAAAATGTACAATGAAGAATGTACAATGAAATCTGAAAGATCGGACAGGGAGAGCGTATGCGAGAGCGAGTATGAGCGCCAGTGAATATTTGATTATATTTTGAATAAATGTTATAATATCAATACACACCCAAAACCCCTATGTTCCTCAGAATCACGCAGAGCGCCTTCCTCATTGCCGGTATCGCCTTGATCACCGGTGGTCTTGGGCAGCTGGTGCTCTCCCGTTCACTGGCCTCGCTCACCGACCAGGGCTCTACGGTGATCCAGGAGGTGAATACCATCCCAATGTTCAAAGAGGGCTACCACGCGGTCGCCACTTCGGAACCGAATCTCGCGGGGCTCGTCGTCCTCGGCGCGATCTTCATGATCATCGGATTGGGGATACACGCCTTCTACATTCGCAAGCATACAGGAGAACGAAAAGTCCCGGTCCACGACCGGCAGGGACGAGACTCCCGCAAGCCCAATCACTGGGTCCTGTGGATGAATGTGCGCATGTAATTATTGGTCATGAGGAAGCAAAAATTATGTAGGACAGGAATATTCCTGTCCTACATAATTTTTTGCGGCTTCCACAAAAAAAGCGGCCCTTTCGAGCCGCTCTTGAGAGTCGAGGCGTGGGTGCTTAGCAGCACGATCCGCCGCCACAACCACCCATCAGGGCGCAACCACCTTGGCAGCCGCCACCATTGAGACTGCAACCACCTGGACAACCACAGGCGCCACCACCGAGAGAAAGGGTAACCATAAGAGCAGGGGGAAAGAAGTAGGATACGAATGGTATCATACTAACTTGGCACTCACAAGAGATGAGTGCCAGATTCCTCTGTTTTTCCCTTTATCCTTCATGCCTTCGATCCAAATAGCCTTGTCAAAAGTTGTGTTTACGACCCAGTGCATCACGGTGACACTTCCCGAATTCCGTGATCTTCCGGCAGGTGACATTATCCACCACCGGACCATGGGTACACATGCGGATTCCGAGCGGATCGACAACACAATTCCCGCAGAGTCCGTACCCGCATTTCATGTATCGCTCGAGAGAAAGTTGACTAGGAATTTTCTGCTGGAAACTGAGATCGGAAACGGAAACGAGCATTCGTTCAGGCCCGCAGGAGAAGATCTGGTCGATCCATGGCTTCTTCTTGGAGTGCTTCTTTTCCTTTAGCAGATTGGAAAGGAGTTGGACATTGAATCCCTTAAATCCCTTCGATCCGTCATCCGTGGAAATGTGCACCGTCGTCTTCGGGAGCTTCGCAAATTCCTTCTCATAGAGCAGATGCTCCTTGCCGCGCGCCCCGATGAAGACCTCCAGCGTGCAACCGTCCTTGGAGGCTTCCTTGGCCGCGAAGTACATGGGTGCTGCGCCATAGCCACCGGCAACGAGCGCGAGGTGCTCCTTCTTCTCCCACTGATAGTGGGTGCCGAAAGGGCCGCGCACTCCCACCAAATCCCCTTTCTTGAGGAGCGCCATCTTCTTTGTAGTGTCTCCCACAGCGAAGAACGTGATCTGCAATTTCTTCCCATCATCGAGAGCCACACTCATCGGAATTTCTTCCACTCCAGGCAACCAGATCATGACGAACTGGCCGGGCTTGGCACCGAGAGAAACGGGGAGCGTCATCGTCGTCACAAACTCCGTCTCGCGCTTCATTGAAGCAATGCGATGAGTTTCCGGCAGCCGAGTTTGAAGGGGAATCTGCATAACAAATAACTAAAAACTAACAACCAGAAACTCGTCGGTGCATTCCTCCAATCAACTCAGAAAGATCCTTCACTCCTTCCGCATCGCACCACTTCTTCATTTCGTCGCACACCAGTTTAAAAATCTTCTCTCCGCGATACGCGACCCCCGTTCCAATGCCAATCAACGATGCCCCGGCCAAAAGAAACTCAATCGCATCTTCACCCGTCATGATGCCTCCCGTACCGATAATCGGCTTCTTCCCCTCCGTCGCCTTATACACATCCGCGATGCACTTCACCGCGATCGGCTTAATGGCGGGACCCGACATGCCTCCGACCTTATTCGTGAGAATCGGCATGCGGCTGCGCAAATCGATGGCCATTCCCGGACCGACGGTATTGATCACTGTGAATCCGTCCGCTCCGGCATCGGCACACGAGGAAGCTATGGCACCGATATTATCCACGTTGGGTGAAAGCTTGATGAAGACGGGAATATCTCCACTCACCGATTTCACAGCCTTCGTCACTGCTGCGGCATCGACGACGCTGCAGGCGAAGGGACGGCCCAGCTCATCCTCCACGTTGGGGCAGCTGATATTCACCTCCAGGAAATCCGGATGCAGTTTCACTATTTCCTCTGCAACTTTCGCGAAGTTATCGACGGTGCTCTCGACGATGCTCGCAATCAGTGGAATAGGCTTATCGTGGTTATAGTCGCCAATCTCTTCTCGTGCCTTCTCGATACCTGCATCAGGCAAACCCACCGCATTGAGCGTCCAGTGCTCTGTAGAAATGATGATGGGATTAGCATGCCCTTTGTGCTCGTGGAGCCACAGCGACTTCGTCGTCACCGCTCCAGCCCCGTTGCGCGCGACTTCCCGCCAGCTCGCAGCGGTAATGCCCCAGATGCCCGAAGCGAGGACGGTGGGGTTGGAGAAGTGGACGCCGAGGAGGATTTGAGACAAGTCCATCGAAGAAAAGGGTACACCAAAATGACCAAATCCCAAGTACCAATAATATTGGAATGTGAATGCATCAATTCCCAATGCAATAATGGAAAGATGATTTTTTATTACTCATCAACAGCCAAAGGATCAGGGCCTTTGGTGCCGTGAAAACTCTGAGGCGGATGTGTGTGGTGACTATAGAAAAGAAGATTCGTTGCCCCTCGCATCCACCAAACAAGATGATCCTCAGATGGAATCGGTTTTCTGGGGACTTCCGGTTCCCGTTTCTGCGAACCGTTTTCAGAAGTATTGCGTCGAATCATAGAATGAGGTGAAAGAGAGATACTCTACCTTTCCACAATGTGTATGTCAATTAAACACTATTATTAATTTTGTCTATATTTGGCATCATGGCTCTACGAAAGCCTTGAATCACTTCACAGCCGCTTCCATAAACGCCCGAAACAGCGGATGTGGCCTGTGCGGGCGGCTCTGGAACTCCGGATGGAACTGGCTGCCCACCATGAAGGGATGCCCCTTCACTTCCACAATCTCCATGATCTTGGCTTCGGGCCATTCACCTGAAACAACCAATCCTTTGTCTTCGAGCTTCTTGCGGAGCGCATTGTTGAATTCGTAACGATGACGATGACGCTCGGAGATCTTCTCTTTTCCATACGCTTCGAAGGCCTTGGTTCCCGGCTTCAATGTACATTCGTAAGCACCCAGGCGGAGTGTGCCACCCTTCGCGCGGCCGAAGTTCTGACCGGGGAGGAAGTGGACAACGTACTTGGATTTCGGGAGCTTGGAATCTTCATCGAATTCTTCACTCGTGAGAACCGGATCCTTGAGCATGGCTCTGGCAAATTCAATCGTGAGAATCTGCGCGCCGAGACAGAGCCCCAGGTAGGGAACCTTGTTCACGCGGGCGTAGTGCGCCGCGGCGATCTTGCCCTCAATTCCACGCAGTCCGAAACCTCCGGGGACGACGATTCCCTTACACGCCTTGAGCTGATTCCAGGATTCCTCGTCCTTTTGATCCAGCTTCTCGGAATCGATCCACACGATCTCCGCTTTGTGGCCGCAGTAGACGGCTGCCGACTTGATCGCTTCGATAACGCTCAGGTAGGCATCTTCCAAATTCGTATACTTCCCCACGAGCGCGATCTGGATGGGATCCACCGCATTCTCATACCGCTCGCGCCCTGCCTCCCACTCCGCCATATCCGGCTCCAGAACCCCGAGCTTGAGACGGTCACCGATGATCTGCGCAATGTTGTACTTCTGGAAGTTGAGCGGAACGTCGTAGATGGAATTCACCGTGAGCGCGGGAATAACGGCTTCCGGAGCCACGTCGCAGAAGCGCCCGATCTTCGTCAGGAGCTCCTTGGGAATTTTCGTATCGGCCCGTGCGAGAATCACGTCGGGCTGAAGCCCATGTTTGCGAAGTTCCCCGACAGAGTGTTGCGTGGGCTTGGTCTTGAGCTCTTTCGAACCTCGAAGATACGGCAGAAGTGTCAGATGCACGTGGAAAATCCTCTCGGGACCCAGCTCGGATTTCAATTGGCGCAGTGCTTCCAGGTACGGCTCACCCTCGATGTCGCCCACCGTCCCGCCGATCTCCAGCATCATAATATCCGCGCCGCTCTCCTCCGCAGCCTTGCGGATGCGCTGCTTGATAGCATCGGTGATGTGCGGAACGATCTGGATCGTGCCGCCAAGGAAATCTCCGCGCCGTTCCTTCGCCAGCACATCCTGATACACCTGACCGGTGGTTACCGTGGAGAGCTTGCTCATGGGCTCATCGATAAACCGCTCGTAGTGGCCAAGGTCGAGATCCGTCTCCGCACCGTCATCCGTCACGTACACTTCGCCGTGCTGAAAGGGGCTCATCGTCCCAGGATCCACGTTCAAATACGGATCGAGCTTCTGGACGAAGACTTTGAACCCGCAGGCCTTCATGATCGCTCCGATGGAGGAAACCGCTATCCCTTTCCCAAGTGAGCTGCACACTCCGCCGGTAACCACGATGAACTTGGGGCTGGAAGGTTTGGAGGATGGAACCATAGGAGAAAGAGAAGGGAACCTGATCGGGGAACCCCTGGCAAATTTTCTCGAGCCCGCCGTGGATTCTACGCGGAAAGAGGCTGGAAGCAAGATGATGTAACGGAAACTTATCGCGAACTGAATGCCTGACGAATGATCGTCTTGAGTTTGCTCGGTGCAGTCTTGCGCATGTCGCTCAAATAAATCTCATGATGCTTCTGCTTCAAACCATTGAAAGTACAGCCCTGTTCCCTGATGAAATCGTGGAGTGCGTGAATCGTAGGACCTTCTTCTGCATACGGTCCGATGTAGAGAATCTGAGCGGACTGCCCTTCGTGCAGTGTCTCGAAAATCACTCTGGAAAATGAAGGTTTGTCCTCTTTCTTCTTCAAATGTTCCACGGCTGCATGGAAATGTTGCTTCGTCACGAAATCTGGCTGAACGATGAAAAGCTTCCAGAGCCATTTCTCCTTATTCTCTATCGAAAAATCCTTCATATGTTCCATCCACCACAATCCTTCCAGCGGCATCACGGCAAAATCCTTTCCCAATTTCTTGCAAGCAAATTTGATGGTGTATGCGATGGGGAAGAGTGCTGAGATGGCATGCGCAAACTCAGGTGAGGTATTGGGGTCACCTTTTCCCTCGATGGAAATCACTCTTTGTACTGGCACATCCACAACGACAATGTTCTTTGAGGAAGGATGATAGAAAGAGGCCAGTTCTTTTTTGAGGTCGAGCTTCACTGCATTTTCATTGTAGCACACGAAAAAGATGGATGTACGATTGACTGACTGCGACTGATGATGAGCCCGGAAAAATACGTAGGACAGGAATATTCCTGTCCTACGTATTTTTCCTTTCACAACCGATTACATAATCTTTCGAACCTTCGATTCAATCCGCCGTGCCGTCTTCTGCGCTCCCTTGGCAGCCTTCTTCGCAAACTTCTTGGCAGACTTGCCAGCCTTCTTTGCAGTATCTTCCGCCATACCTTCCGCCTGGTGGACCAGCTTATCGAGCTCCTTGCGTGCGTCCTGATACTTCTCCTGTGCGTACTCCTTCGCCTTCTTCAGATTCTTCTGCACTTCGTCGCTCTCCACGAAATCCTGCACCTGAACCGCGAACTTCTTGCCGTCCTGCTGAAGGTGCTTGCCGAGGATTCTCGCCGCGGCCTCTGCATTTTTGGCAGAAGACAAATCCTTGCGCAGCTGCTGATTAGAGAAGAGGTATCCGGCCATCGCGCCGCCGAGGGTACCGAGGAGGAGGGAGAGTTTCTTCATAGAATGGGGGGAACGGAAGTGAGTATACACCAATGGAGGAACCGGAGAAGCTGTAAGACATAAGCTATAAGCGGTAAGCATTCATTGAGACTGGCTTACGTCTTCTGTCTTACAGCTTAAGTCTTCGTCAGTACGCTTTCGCAAACAGCGCCATATGTTTCGCATCCCCGCCGGACTGCAGATCTTTCTTCCCCTTCGCCTCCGCATCATCCGGCCCGAGCATACGGATGGAAGCCTTGGTCTCCTCCTGAATCTTCTGCGCCGTTGGCAATGTTCCATCCCACGGTGCCCACACGAAGCCTCCGTTGCCGGCGATGCGCTCCTGCAGATCCGCGTAGGTCTTCGCTTCGCTCGTGTGATCAGTGAGGAACTGCTGCGCCTGCTGGTACAGACCCGACTGGACTTGTGAGAGGAGTCCTTCGATTTCCTGCTTCGTACAGCGCTCGATCGGCCATGGCTCCTTCGCCGAGGTATCGCGTCGCGCCACCACCACCTGCTTCTTCTCCAAATCCTTCGGACCCAGTTCGATACGGATCGGCACACCCTTCACCTCCCACTCGTTATACTTGAAGCCCGGGGACTTCTCATCGCGATCGTCGAGGCGGACACGCACACCGGGAAGTTTTGCCATCAGCTCCCGACAGGCAGCGAGGACCGCCAACTTCTCTTCGTCGGATTTGTAGATCGGCACGATCACCACCTGTATCGGCGCGATGGTCGGAGGAAGCCGTAGTCCCTTTTCATCCCCATGCACCACGATCAGTGTCCCGATGAGACGAGTGGAAACTCCCCAGCTCGTCATCCACGGCCGCTGTTTCTGGCCCTGCGCATCGAGGAATCCGACATCGTAGGCTTCGGAAAATCCCTGGCCGAGGTTATGCGAAGTCCCTGCTTGAATGGCTTTGCCATCACGAGCCAACGCTTCGGTGCACAGCGTGTAGAGCGCACCGGCGAACTTCTCGTGCTCGGGCTTGCGGCCAGTGAGCACCGGTAAAGCCAGAAATTCGGAATCGAATGCGGCATACATCGCAAGCGCATCCTCCGTCATGCGATCCGCCTCTTCCTTGGTGGCATGGCACGTGTGGCCTTCCTGCCAGAGAAACTCGAGGGTCCGGAGAAATGGGCGCGTCCGCAATTCCCAGCGGACGACGTTGGCCCACTGGTTCAATTTGATCGGCAAATCGCGGTGTGAGTGCACCCAGCGGGAGTATGCGGTGTAGATCACCGTCTCGCTCGTGGGCCGGATGTAGAGCTTCTCGGTGAGCTCCTTTCCTCCCCCGTGCGTGACGACGGCACACTGCGGCGCGAAGCCTTTCACGTGCTCCTTCTCCTTCATCAGGAGTGATTCCGGAATGAAGAGAGGAAAATAGGCATTCTGGACTCCCAATCCTTTGATCCTTGCATCAAGGTCCCGCTGCATGTTCTCCCAGAGCGCATAACCATAGGGCTTGAAGATGATGCACCCGCGCACATCGGCATTCTCGGCAAGGTCCGCCTGCGCGATGACATCGAGGTACCATTGGGAGAAATCCTGCTTGGGGTCGGCGAGGCGGGGCATGGGATGAGGGGGTTAGTGAAAAGATATTAGCAACAAATGTTCCATTGGAAACGGAGAATTGTCACAGTGAGCGGAGTCGAACTGCGACAATTCGATGCATGCCATGGTTCGACTCCGCTCACCATGACATGCATCTCATCGTACCGCCGAGTCACAAATCCTCCGATACGGGCACCGCTTACACGCTTCCAAGCTCGGAGTCGGGCGATAGTCCTTCGCCTCCATCCGCTCACGGATCAGCCGGATCTGCGTGAGAGCGTCGCGCAGCTGCCCGGACCCACGTTTGGTCGTCCGCTCCACCACTCCTTCCTCGGAGAGGAATAACAAGGTGAGGCTGGTGCAAGGTTTGCCGGTGAGCTCCTGACAGGCCAGCGCGTAGAGCGAGAGCTGCAGATCAGCATCCGCTTCGTCCTGAGTACAGGGCCGCGTCGTCTTGTAGTCGATGATGACGATGCCGTCGGCAGTCTCCTCCATGCGATCGAGTCTCCCGGCGAAGGTCGCTCCGTCCACGGGAATCTTGAACGATTGCTCTACGGAGAGGAGGGTCCGGGGACACGCTGCCCACCAGGGGAAGAACTTCCGCATGATCTCTTCTCCTCTCCTCCGCGCGAAGTCCGCCTCCAGCCGTGTGGGATACGCATCGATCGCAAAGGAGTCATGCCAGATTTGGATGAGCTTCTCTTCCATTAGCGGATTGAGTGACGCAGACGACTCCTCCGGAAAAAGCTGAGGAAGTCCGCTACCCGCTACCCGCTCACCGCTAATCGCTAACTCCGCTTCCCCCCACCGCTTGAGCGCCACATGCACACTCGCCCCGAAGCTCTCGCCCTCCGAAATCCCCCACGGGATCTTCTTCACGTTGGAAAATTCGTACTGACGAGGGCAGGTCCGATATCTTCTCAATTGGGAATAACTGAGTGGCATGACACACAGTATGCCCGAATCGCCGGCTGAATGCTGCGGCAATAAATAGATGCACCTGATAACACCATCAAATGGAACCCACCATCCGTAGCTGGGGTTCGCCTGCAGTGAGCCTGTCGAACTGCGAACCCCAGCTACGGTAATGGGCATTGTTCAATTGAAACACATACACATATGGCGTGGATTATTCATCTACGCCACTAAGGTCTCGGGGGCGGTTTCCCTCTTCGCGAGATCCCGCGGCTGAGCCGCAGGCGCAGCTGGAGAAACCGGAGGATGATCGACGTAAAGATTTTCCCTAAGCCAGGGAAGCGTAAGCATAGCCTCCTGATCTCCCGGAAGTTCTCCTTTGTTCGCTTTCCCCTTCGCAATCCCGAGATCATAGAAGTGCCTGAAGGAATTAGGATCTTGCAAGAGCGCAGAGAGCTTTCCGACGGATTCCTTGTAGTCTTCAAGCGTCAAATCCTGCTTCACCATCATCCTGTGCGCTTCATCTCTGATAATCGAACGCAGCTCGATGCTCAAACCGTGACGAGCGACATTCCGCGAATCATTGAGTCCATTACTCCACTCCCACCCGGGTAATGAATCCACATTCGCGTAGGTCCGGAGATTTCGGTCGCAGAGAGCAAGATCATACCGGACTTCCGAAAGCATGGAATTCTGCAGATTGTAGTCCTGCACCGCCTTGCTCATCCTATCCTCCGGCGATAATTCTCTTACCGCCGCAATATTCACGAGCATTTCCGCCCGCTGCACATCCTGATAGGTAACAATGACGTCGCGAGGGCTGATACCGTCAATCGCCGAGCGTGAGTTCTCAAACTTCGTATAATCTGCGATATCAAAATCCTTGGAGGACATGACCCCATCTGCAGCACGCATCTGGATCTGCATAATCTTATGGTCATGATTCGCTTGGAGTGCCCGGGAGAGCGCCATAAGTTCCGCATGCGTATGCGCCGCCTGAAATTCGTTGCCGAACGATGTTGCGAACATCCCCCGCGTCGCATCGGAGATGAATCCGATTTGATCCTGCTGAAAACGCAGGTACCGCTGTGAGTAATCCTCATCAGACTCACCCTGTCCCGGAAGCAGCTGAGTCATCTTGGCTGCATACGCACGCGTGATCTTGTACCGCGTTGCGGAATTGGCGTCCTGAATCGTCTTCTCGACTCCCTCTTCCCATTTGCTGAATTCGTTCCTGCTCATTTCGGACCACCGAGACCATCCCCACCTCGCCCAGTTCTCCGTCCGCGTTCCTCCTGCCCAGCCCTGCCAGTAATCCCGTTTTCCCGGACCCAATTCGTCCATCTTCTGCCGGAGCAAACCGGGCTTCTTCTTCTCCCAGTCCTTCTGCTCACTCAACCACGTTTCCGTCACCGCTTCCGCTTTACCATAGACGTACTTTCCCGCGGCGAATGCTATTACGGCTGGCACGAATGTACTTGCACCAACTTTGAGTGCAAGAAATCTCGTAGCTTGCGGAGCCCAACCCACCACTCGCCACGCCACAGCCATAGCCGTTCCAGAAGCTGCGGCGGCGATATCAAGATTATCCTGCATCGCATAGAGTTCCTTGAGGGACTGGTTATCGGTGCCCGCAATACGATCCTGATTTGCGTGCATTTCCACAATGCACATGACTACATCCAGACCCAGCATGGCTCTTCCCGCAACCGGAGCAATCTTCTGTGCAATCGTCGCAATCTTCATGAAATATTGCACCGCCGGTGCACCGCATTTGATCGCATTGGCAAGCATGGTAAGAGCCCCCTTGGACTTGACGATCGCGCTGAGAAGAGACGGGGGGAAATGGATACCCTTGAACAAATTCACAAAATTGTTAAAGGGAATCATGCCCTTCCCCACCCAAACCTGCGCTACAGCATCATAAAGTATGCGCCACCCTGCGTGAACGACATCCATGGAGCGTTCCATAGCTTTCGACACACGCTCCGCTCCTCGTACGACACCGCTTCTATTCGGATACCAGAGTTCAACAGCTTTTCTGAGTTCGTCATAATTAGTAATCTTTCTTCCCGTAAATATATGTCGAAGTCGCCCCCGATAAATATGCTTGATAATATCTGTAACGTGAGTCTTCATCTTCGCTCTGAGCGCATCAATTCCCAATTTCTCGTAATCATCCAACTTCATCATTTTCGCAACGTATTGCAGCTCCTTGATATCCAAAGAATCGTCAATGATTCCCACCCATTCGGGGCGAATCCCTCCTCTCCCAAAAAGGATATTGGCCATACGACCGCTCTCTCCGGTGAGGGTTCGAAGATTCTTCGCAATGGAAAGATCGATCATTCCTCGTGCGGCATCCCGGACCACCTTGAAAGGAGCCGTGAGAGGATTGATGGCCCAGCCCATTTCTATGAGAGTCCGCTTCTCGAACATCGCACCTCCACCGACGATAAATCGCTTGATGCGGGCAATAGCCGCAAGATCGAGTGTTATGATCGCGGCATTCACGGTTGCATCGGCCGCATCCACTGCCAGTTGCTCCCAACTGACACCTGGGAAAAGATCTCTGACAAGACGTGCAGGGGCGGACCAGAAGACATCCCGGTGTTCGCTATCCGTGAAGTACAGCATCCCGCCTACAATGATTGCGGCGGTCTTGTTCGTAACCCACCGTTCACCGGTCTCCATCCCGGCACCCAATTTCTCACGCAGGAGATACAGCGCCCGGAATGCCGTGAACGTCACAGAATCCTCATCCTTCACGGCATGCATTCTCAGAGAGAGCGTGTGGATGCTCTCGGGATCCTTGTTTTTGGGATCGACGCAAAAATCGACGAGGGTCCCGTCTTCCGCCTTCCAACGGACGACTCCTCCTTCTTCCATAGTTTCGATTCCAACTTTCGTAAGTGTTTGACGCAAAGCTGCAAGGGCTCGTTCAGGCTCATCACTCTCGGTCACCTGCTCCGTCCGGCATGCGAAGTATGACTTCTGAAAGACATCCAGTTGGACAAGTGCATCTCTGAGGAGCGGACCTTTTTCGGTGCCTGTCTCTGACGTCTTCACCCTCACCTCGGACTGCCGCGCTTCCAGCTCCGTCTTGAGACTCTTCATGGATCCTGTGTGGATTTTCTCCACCGTCTGCCACTTCTTCAGCGTCATGGCATTTGGCACACTATTGGAAATAAAATCTCCAAACTTGGAAAGGGCGCTGTCGACCCACTCCGGGAAGCTGTCCGTCAGCGTCTTGAGATCATCGCTGTGTTTATTAATGTAGCTGACAACAATTGGAGAAAGCACGTTCACACCTTTAGCGATTGGCTGACCGGTTGCCAATGCCAGTCCGAAATCCGTGAAGTTCTCGGGGAGATACATATTCTTCGCTGCGGCAATGGTTGCCTTCTGTCCAAAGAGCAAACCGGTGAACCCGAAGAGCGACGCCAGGGGATGACTGATCGCTGTCCCGGCGAACATCATGGTAAATTCTGCAGAGATTTTTGTGATAAGCAGTGCAACCGATACTCCAGCGGATACTCCAGTCGTGAGCAATCTGCGAATATTGGCGAGACCCTGCTGATACGTCGAAGCAAGAGCGAGGGCAACGAACACGCCCTCATGCCGCACAAACCACTCGCGCATCTGCCCCAGAGCGGCAATCATGGACGTCTCGTAGTTGTGGAGGGTAACATCGGAACGCGCATATGTGACGCTATTATCCGTGAGCACATCGTACTTCGCATGCATATCCTTCACGAACTGCTCGTACTCCGGACTCGACTGATCCTCCCGGAGTCCAAAGTGCTTCTTGATCTCCTTCTCATCCGGCTTCGCTCTGGTTTCCCGGAATTTCTCTTCAGCAAATTTGTAGCTCTCATCGCTGATGTTGTACTTTTTTCCCTCGTGCTTCTTCCCGACAATCGGAAGGTGATCTTTTGCTTTGATGAGCTCATTTTTGGCTAACTGCTTCCATTCCCCGAATGTTCGATGTTTGAAGAGCTCGATATCTTTCATCCATCCTTGAACTTGATCAGCTGCATAAATGCCACCTGCAACCAACGCAGCAGCCAACCCCACCACCGGAACCCACTTCACCCATCCCCACTTCGATGACTTCTTCTCTGACTTCTCATCACTCTCTTCACTACTATTCCACCATTTCCATGCCCCGTAAATCAATCCCACACCAAGAGTTGTCCCGATGGCAATGGAAATATTCGGATGCTCCTTCGCCCAGTCGACCGATGTGTGCCAGGCACTCTGTACTGTTTCAATGGAACGATTCATGAATCCAGGTTTTTCAGCTTTGGAACCTGCAGGTGCTGCACCCAATGCTCCGTTCGGTTTTTCCACTCCCGCCCCACCTGGTGCAACTGCACCTTCCGGCTTTGCCGCAGCAGCCTCTCCTCTCTCCACTGGTGCTCCCGCAGTTGCCGGTGCATCCGCATCCGGAGAAGGTACTGCACCACCCTCTGGAGTGTCATTCGCAGCCAGGAGATCGGTCACTTCTTGATTTCGTTTCTTCACTGTTTCATTCGTGACACTCCTCAGTTTATGCAGATTCGCCTCCAGTCCTAATCGCTGTCTCAACTCCAGCTTCTTCCTATCCAACCCGTTGCGCACTCTCACGAGAGCCTCGGGTTTCGTCTTTGTTAGAGCCTCGAGAGCATCGAGCGCCTTCTGCAATTGATCGATCGGAATGGAATCGGTGGTCATCCGTTCAATAATGGTCGACTCCGACAATATTTCAGGACTCGCCGGAGGTTTCCCCGCAAACATCGTCAAACGTTTTTCGCGAATGGAAATCTCCGAATGGGGATTGCTGTAAGCGGAGTGTGTCATGGAGAAGAGTGGACGCGATAAAAGAACTCAAGATTTGAGCGCGTTGTAGAAAGCTACACCTGTGTCATAGACGGCTCTACCTGCGATGCCAGTTGCCGTTCCAACCGCTGTCCCAAGGGGTTGAGTCCATCCTAATACACCATAAGTCCTTCTGATTGTATTCGCCCGCGCTCGACTGACTTCATCATAGTTGAATTGCTCCGGTGATCGTGGTGTTTCTGCCATGGCAGGAATCGGAAAAGGATATGGATTTCTTTACCTGTATTCTACCACAAATCCCCATTTCCTTCCAGAGCGAAATCCCAGCGGATTCGTCGTTCTGAGCAGCTTCATACAGCCACTTTCTTCACTTCCTCGAACAAGATACCAATAGTTTTTTCATCCTTTCCCGCTTCCTCACGATAGGCCAACGTCACTTGAGGGGTTCCTCCCAAAACCGATGTCCGTACTCTGTTGAATTCTGCTGATTTCACGAAAGGTCTTTTGGGGACGAGAGGCACAATAGTATTGATCCCAATGGCAACGGAATCACCTTCCAGTTTGAACTCTGTGAGGTCGACAGTGTATCCGGGGATCGGCGTCGTGCCGATGGTCGGCTTCACGCGGAAGTCTTTTCCCTCCATCCTGAAGAGCGATTCTCCGGCGCGCTTTATGAGAACAACATTCTTCCCTTCTATATCAGCCGTGCCGACAACTTGTTCTGGAATCTCCGCGGGGGTCGCCGGCTTCTCGGGCGTCGGATTTTTTTCGGGCATGGCATCCGCGATAGCCGTCAACGCGGCAATATCCTCCGGACCGATCTGCTTCTTCTCCACATTATTCTTCTTCCACTGATCGACGACAGATAGGAAGAACTTCTGCTTGGTGTATCCCTCCTTCGCATCGAATTTCCCGAAGAGCCCTTCCTGTGCTTCCTCAAACTCCTTCGCCTTCTCTGCGTTCTCGACTTTCGCGAGTGAAAGCCCAGACTTCTTCATGGCACTGATGAATGCGGCGCGGTTGCCACCCGCGATCATTTCCAGAAACTTCGCGACATACTCTCCCCCGGCAATCATACGAATCGCCGCTGCGGCATTCATCAGCGGTTCGGCGCCCATATCCTGGATGTAGTGCATGAACTTCTGGAACATCTCTAGGCTCTTCTCAAATCCGTTCGTCACAAAATTGATCGCTTTTTCCTTAAATCCATGGGGCTCCTGCGGCGCAGTTGCTTCCGACTTGGGCTGGGAAGTACCTGGAACAACAGCTTTCGGTGCATCAGACTTGAAAGGATCTACGCCGGAAGGATTGGAAATATCCAGTGATCCATCCACTCTATTCTCTGACGTAGTAGTGAAGGGACCTGAATTATCGACTCCTTCATTCTTTCCTCCCTCTCCCTCCTCTCCTTTTTCGCCAGCTTTCCCATGAGCCCCCGCTTCATCCAAAGCTTTCCCATTCGCTTGTTCCGCTTCGTACTCCCGCGACGCAGGATTATTGGAAACTGCTGCTCCCAATCTCCGCAATCGCGTTTTTGCAGAAGGGTGTGACTCGGTCGTTATCGGTGCTTTCGCATCGAGAGTCGTCTGTTGCTGCTCCGGAACCTCTGTACGAACTTCCTTCAAAGGTTGTGGGGTCTGTTCGCTCATAATGTTTGTTTGGTATTGTGCACATATTTTACCATGAAATGGCCCTATCGCGCAATCTCCCCCTTCGACAGTTTCCTGTATGTTTCGGTGTCTAAGGATTACAGAAGATTGTTATGGTTGTAAGTCCGCGCCAAGCATGGCGCTCTGAAAACAAAACAGGCTACACGCTTCTCAACACTTCCATCATTTCTCTCAGATCATTTCCCCCTCACCCCATGAAAATCCTCCACTTCGAAAAAGGCTTCTCCTTCACCGATGCCGAGACCAAGACTGTGGCCCGCAAGCTGGGAAAACTGGCAACCTACTGCAAGACCGTGAAAGACGAATCCTCCGCGATCCGCATCGAGGTGGAGAAGCAGGGCACCAAGAAGGAGCGCGATCAGGTGATGGTGAGTATCTCCGTGGAGCTCCCCGGCAAGATTCTCCGCGCCGAATCCCGCAAGCCCGACATACTGGAAGCACTCGACCGGACGATCGAGAAGCTCGAGCCGCAGGTTAAGCGGTATAAAGAAATGAAGATGAATAAATCCGTCAAAGGGAAAAAGAGTACACGCTGAGCGCAACCCGGCGAAGCGCCGCGCGCGAAGTCGGGTGAAGCGGTATAAAGAGATGAAGATGGCGAAGTCGGTGAAGGGGAAGAAGGAGAGGAAATAAGCTCAACTCCTTGAGATTGAGGTTCGAAAGGTTTTGAAAAGGTTAGGGAAGCCAGAAAGGTTTAATTTCACGATGAGCTCAGCAGCAAGAAACCTTTCAGGCCTTTCTAACTTCTTCCAAACCTTTTCAACTTCGAACATAACCTCTCAATTCCACTTCACCCTGTCCATCCCCGGCAACGAAGTCACCCACGTCTGCCCCGATGCGAAGAGGAAAGGCTTGCCTTCGGTGGTCTGGAAAATGAAGCGCCCCGTGAGTCCCGTTTTGCTCCAGGTTCCCTTCTGCACCGTCCCGGCATGGAAGAGGTACGCGCGACCCTTGCCGCTCACATTGATCGTCAGTCGTCCCTCTTCGCCGATATCCTGGATCGGCATTTCGAGCACGAGAACATTACGCGGATTCCCCTGATCGGAAACGTCGCCGCTCGAACGGGCATAGGAATCGGAGAGCGTATCATAGACGTACCGAACATCGTGCACCGGATTGTGGAAATTGAGGGAGATGATGGCCGCAGGAGGAACTTTTTTCGCTGTCCCGAGAACGTACGGAGGCCAGACGGTCGCCGCAAGTGTGTCATCCTTGAGAAGAGCAGTGACATTCTTGCCCATGACGAAGAGATTGTGCGGTTCTGGAATGGTCTTGTCACGCACGGCATCGCTGTAGTAGTACAAGAGATTCTTGGCCACGATGTCACCTTTATCCACCTTGGCAAAAGCCTCCGGACTGCCACCGGCATAAATGACTGCAGGCACGAGGGGCTTCAGAGCATCGATAAAATAGGGACGCAGTGACCGCACCGGACCGATGCGTACCGGAAGATTGGCACGATCGAAGACGAGGGCGAAACGTGAGATGAGTCCTTCTACGGGAAACTCCCAGACGAGGAGTGCATCCTTCACTCCTTCCTGATGCGGACGCGCCAGCTCCTGATTTTCCACCATTACCGCGACGAGAGACTTGCGACGATTGGTACCGGTCATCGCAGCCAGCAGCCACGAACCGAAGCTCTGACGCTCCTCAGCGACTTGCCCCGAACCACGATGAGGAAGCGGTGTCCCACCCGGAGCGAACACGACGAACGTGAGGATAAGACTCGCAACGACCAGTGTGGCAACTATCGAGAGCGTGATGAAATATTTCTTCATAGGAACAAAGGAAGAATATGGGAAAAAGATTCGGTGATTAGTCCTTCTTCGCCTTCTTCTTGTCGCCCTTCCCTGCAGCAGCTTCTGCCGGAGCACCAGCCTTGGCAGCATCCGCAGGAGCGGCACCCTCGGCACCGGCAACAGGAGCGGCACCCTCGGCACCCACGACAGGAGCGGCGACCACCACAACCTCTTCCTTACGCTGTTCCTGGACGGTGGCAAGGACGGTATCGGCTTGATCCTTCACCTGCACACCCTTGGGGAGGATGAGATCGGAAACCTTGATAACATCGTGAATCTTCGCAAGCACGCTGAGCGGCGCCTCGAGATCATGCGGGAGATCCATCGGCAGCGCCCGTACCGTCACATGGCTCTGGACAGAGACGAAGATCGCAGAGAGCTCCTTGACGGCGAGAGACTCACCCGTGAAGCGCAGCGCCACCGGCGCCTCGATCTCCTTCTTGAGGTTCACAGCGTAGAAGTCGACGTGGTGGATCCGACCGGAGACGGGCTCGAACTGCACAGCATGGAAGAGCACCGGGATTTTCTTATCACCAAGTTCCAGCTCCACAATCGTCGATTCCCCTGCCTTGGTGTATGCCTTGGTAATCTCGTTGGCCACACAGGAGAGAGCGGTATTCGCGACATCATTCCCGTAGATGACACACGGCACAGCATTACTCCTCCGGATATCACCGGGGGAGACCTTGAGATCGCGTGCCGAAGCTTTGAGGGGAACCATCTCCATAGGAAAGCCGAGCGAGGGTACGGGATGGAGGGGGGCAGGTCAACTACAGGAACAGGTTTTTCTGCAGTTTTTCTCACATACAACCCCAGCGCGGGATGCTTCCCGCGGGCTGGAAAAACAACTTTCGCACTATCAAAAGAAGATTCACGCAAAGATAGAACAAGCCCGCGCCAAGCATGGCACGCTGGATCTCGTGCTACAATCCTCCCATGCCTGACCTCGATCTCTCACCACTCAGCAATGCTCTCAAGCAACTGGAGGATGGCCTTGCTGCATCGGACAAGAATCCCGCGAGCGAAATCATCCGCGACGGCGTGATCCAGCGATTCGAATACTCCCATGAATTGGCTCTAAAGTTCATCAAGCGCATTCTGGAAACACGGCATGGCGACAACGTCGATCAGATGGCCTACAACGATCTCCTGCGCACCGCCGCCGAGCGCGGGTACATCGAGAATGTGGAGGAATGGTTCGCATACCGCAATGCACGGAATCGGACCTCACATACCTATGATGCAAGTATCGCCGCCGCAGTTTTCGCTTCGGCACAGCCGTTTCTGCAGAACGCCCGCTTCCTCCTCCAGCACCTTGAACATCTCCCCGTTTGATCTCCAGCCGCAGCATCTCCTTCTGATCCAGGATATCCTGCGAAAGCATGTACCGCACTGCACCGTGTGGGCATTCGGTTCGCGGACGCAGGGAAAGGCCAAACCGACCTCGGATCTCGATCTGGCCATCGCAGGTCCCGAATTTCTCGATTTGAAAATCATGGATGCACTACAAGAAGAGCTTGAGCGTTCGACGCTGCCGATGAAAGTGGACATCGTGGATTGGAATCGGGCGGCACCGTCGTTCCAGAAAATAATTGAGAGACAGAAAATGGTGATACAGGATTGAAGATTGATGGGAGCGCGATTCGTTCGCGCGGGCCTGCTGATGAATGCTCTTTGAACCGCGGGAAGGAATCCCGCTCCTGAGTTTTAAGGAATCCTGCTCCTGCATAAGGAATCCTGCTCCTGAGTTGAAAAAGAAAAGCCGGCGCCAAGCGCCAAATATGATTGAAGTCCGCGGGAAGCATCCCGCGCTGGGTTGCTATTGTTTCACCCCCACCAGCAATCCCCTCCTTTTCATCAAGCCAGTGGCAAGGAAGCAGGAATCCAGGCCGGCCTTCTCCATCATGTTTAGTACCTTCTTCTTCTCAAAGAGCCGCATAACGTGCTGATCCTGTGTGTGCCAAATCTTCCCATCAGCATCACCAATGAGATAGGACATCTCTGTCACTGTACAATCCCCCTTGACCGTCGTTGCTCCGATCCTTGCGATCTTCGTATCGGAACCATCGTAGATTGTGAGATCGGGATGCCATTTCTTCACTTCTTCACGCTGAAACCACGGCTCGATGATCACCACCCCTCCTGTAACTAAATGTTTCGAAAAATTCTCAATGGTCCTCTTGAGGTCGCTTTTTGTGCGTGCGTAGCCGATGGAGCTGAAGAGACACAAAATGACATCGAATTTCTTCCTCAAATTCAGCGTCGTCATATCCGCTTTCTTAAGGGGAACAGCCTTGAGTTTCTTGCGGGCTTCCATAAGCATTTCAGGATTGAGATCGACGCCCATGCAATCAAAATTCTTCTGGAGAAAATTCAGATGACCGCCTGTCCCGCATCCGACTTCCAGTAGCCGTTTCCCAGATGATTGTTGGTACTGATGAATCAGAGACTCCAGTTTCTTCACTTCCTTTCTGTAGTTTTTCCACGAATAGATGCGATCGTAGTACTTGGCCAAGGAGCGGTAGAGAAGCTGATGTTGCATAATGACAATCTACCATTAATCCAAATTCACCGCTCCGGCACCGCACCCGAGGATAGTTCTACATCGCTCACTACAGGCGGTTGCTGCTGGGTCATAAAAAGCTGTTCGCTATCCGCTGATCGCTATCCGCTTCGTCTCCGCTCCCCTCCAACACATTTCAAAAATCACCGTCCGAAAGAAATGTGCAATATCCGGATTCTCGATGATGGTGCAGGTGAGCTTCTGCTCGGTAAACGACAAGAGTGCCAGACAATTATTCCAGGCAAAGATTCCGGATTTCCAAACAATAGTCGGTGGAAGTGCGCGAATCTGCGTCAGATATTCCTTCGACTTCGGCAAGATGCGATCCACAAACGGGCAGGAAGGAAAGAGGAGACGTGAATGCACACCTTTCTTCGCCCGCCGCACGAAGTACTGCTCCAGGTAATCGGGGCCGACGGCCTTGGAGAAGAGATCGACATAGCTGAAGACGAGAACTTCACTCCGCGCCGCAAGTGTCTCCTCCAGCATCCGCTTGAATCCTTCTACGCCCTCATACAATCTCACCGTCGGTACTCCCTGACTCATAGCTTGAATGGACGACAGCAGCGGTGTGAGATGTTCCAAATTCTCACGGGCAAGTGCGAGCTCATTCTCTTTCTTCTGCAGTAACCGCATCAGCCCAACGGGTTCCTCAGCAACAATCAACCGACGCTTTCCCCTGCGCGTTTCAAACAGTAGTTCCTTCTCGATGAGCTGATGCACCGCGCTGTGGATAGTGACGCGATTGCGCTTGAGGCTCACCGCGATCTCCTGCACCGTCGCCGGACCCATCCGCAGACATTGCAGATAAATTTGTGCCTCACGGGTATTGCACCCCAGGACGGAGAGTTGCTCGATGATGCGACGGTCGAAGGGGCGAATTGGCATAAATGTTGAATAGGAATCTACACATATTATAGATGAGGATTATCGCTTATGGAAGCGTTTTTCAGAAATATATCGTTTGTAATAGTCGAAGATAATAGACGTTTATAACATAAATAAACATACTATGTGCACTTAGCAACTTCCCCAATCTTCTATGGAGGATCGCTTGAAAATACAGTTGCCTACCGATGAGGCAGAGGAATTGAAAAATCTTCTGACGACACCTGCTTCTGGGTTGAATTTTAGTTACGATCGAACCCATAAACTGTTTATAAGAAATACTAGGGTTGGAGCAGATGTTCCAGCGCAAGACACTGACACCGCGCAAGAAGTGTCAAATCCTTCCGATCCAACTGCTCCTTCGGAAACGCTGAGAGATATTCAGGAATTGAAAGAGAGAACACTCCAACTTGTTCTAGAGAGTGGACAGAATTTAGGACCTGTCGTGGGAAACAGATTAATTTATCGTTTGAACACAGCAGAGACTAGAGAAGAAATCTACGCAATACAGCAAAGCTTAATTGAAAGTGTGCGTTTTCTGGCACTATGCGGATGGAATAGTGTGCCGCAATGATGCGCAAATAAATGTTACGAGTAGAATGTAATTCTAAATTACCAACCATTGATAATGCCCTTCCTCTCGGACTTCCACCGGCTCCTCCTGGAGAAACCCCGCTACAACGTGAAGCAGGTGGGCGCCGAGAACTGCGGATTTTCGGACATCGCGGTGAAATCCAAGAACTGCTACTACTGCTTCGGCGTCTTCTACTGTGAGGATGTGTACTACGCCCGGTACTCACGCAAATGCATTAGTTGTACGGGCCTCACCTTCTGCGCCAACTGCGAGTGGTGCGCGGAATGCATCGATTGCAGTACCTGCTACATGAGCGACTACTGCCAGGACTGCGGCAACTGCCGCGACTGCAAGTTCTGCAAGGACTGCTTCGGGTGCTCGGACTGCTTCGGGTGTGCCGGGCTCTATAAGAAACAGTACTACATGTTCAATGAGAAGCTCACGAAGGAGGAATACGACAAGCGTCTCCAGTCGATCGATCTGCAAAGCGCTGCGCATCGCTCTGCGATTTTGAAGCGTGTGGATGATGTCCGGAAGAAAACACCGAACCTCGGAATCCAGCAGTTCAGTTGCGAGGACTGCATCGGCAATCACCTTTCCGAATGCAAGAGCTGCTACCGCTGTCATGATGCCTTCGCTCTGGAAGACTGCCTCTATACGATCGAGGCGAATGGAATCAAGAACTGCTGCGACATCACCGTCTGCATCGAGGCGGAGCTCTGCTACCAATGCACCCACTGCCCCATGGGCTACAACCTCAATTTCTGCTTCCAGTGCGACTACTGCAGTGACTCAGAATTCTGCGCCTGGAGCAAGAATCTGAAGAACTGCTTCGGCTGTGTATTCCTCCAGAACAAGGAGTACCACATTTTGAATCAACCGGTGGATCCCGCGATCTACCATCAGGAAGTCGCTCGCATCAAGAAGGAACTCCAGGATGCGAAACAGTACAACCTCCTCCCCTACCTCTTCACCGACTATGAGAAGAAGCGCCTCGCAACCGAAACCGATTCTGTAATTCAAACCCTTCCTCCCCTTTAATTATGGCTGCAACCTCCACCCAGAATGACATCGTGAAGCTCGTCTGCCAGGAACCCTCCTGTAAGAAGGACTTCATCGTGATCTCCGCAGAGAAGAAATTCTACGAGCAGAAGAAGCTCCCGCTCCCGGATCACTGCCCGGCCTGCCGCCACAAGCAACGCATGGCTCTCCGGAGCGAACGTCAGCTCTACAAGCGCACCTGCGACAAGTGCAAGGAATCCATGCTCTCCGTGTATCCGAGTGACGCACCGTACGTGGTGTATTGCCACAAGTGTTTCTGGGAGAATATTGGGTGAGGCCTATAAGGTTTGGAAGAGGTTAGAAAGGCCTGAAAGGTTGGTTGCCTTGAGCATTTATTATTTCTGGGAGCGGGATTCTTTCCCGCGAATCGAAGGTTATACATCCACAAGCTCACACAACCCGCAGCTTCCTGATATTCACGATGCGATCGTATTCCTTTCGGTATTTCTTTCTCAGGCTCGGTGCACCCTGGAATAACTTCATTACGGAATCTGCAAGGTTCTTTCCATCGATGATGTGGAGACTCAAGCCACCAACGAGTGAATTATAAACGAGAAGAATGGCTGCAACATTAGACTGTGTGTGGAGGTAAACCTCCCGAGCGCATTCTGCTGCTTTCGCTACTTTGGTCTCTCGGTGAGAACGGAACATTTCGTCAATGGTCTTCTTCGGACTCCCGCGAGAAAGAGAGTCACGATGTTCACTCTCGACTGTCCCTTTCGGGGAAGAGGGATCTTCTCTTCTGCTCTTTCCACTCTCAACACCAGAGGCCTGGGCCAGGAAATGATGCCAAATGAATGAACGAGTCACGTGCGTCTCCGGAGAATCAGGAAGAATCCCATTGATCTTTTCCAAATCCTTCTCGCCGATCAGTCCCGCCTTGACCATTTTATTGAGCGTGAACGCCATCCGGCTTTGAGTGACGAATGCTCGATCTTGCTCGAGTTTCGCTCCACCGTCGCCCCAGGTGAGATCGACATTCACGACCTTCGCGTTTCCGCCTTCGGAGAGGCAGACGAATGTATTCCAAGCATGTTCACCCCTCAACTGTTGACCCTCCAAATTTCTCATTCCCGGAACATAAGGAGATACGTCATTTGTGGAACCTGATCCCGTTTGAATACAGTGGAAATTTCTCAGGTGATTATTCTCCGGATCCTGCCAGAGCTTCACGGCTTCGGTGAAGGCCTTCGTGATCGCTGCGTAGTTTCGACAGACGAACAAAACGGGAGAGTTGTCACCATTTCTTTCGCGCTGCATTTTCTGTTCCAGAAAGACATCGGCACCAGTCGCATCGATCTTCATCCTTTCGGCATAATACTTTCCCGGATTCTTCCGGATGTCTGCTTGTCGGTCAGGTGGAAGAGCAGCGAGATACTTCTCCTTAATCGTGTACGAGGGGAACATCTTGTCTATAAGAGAGTCTTCAAACCATTCCATCCGTGGGACACGTTTCACCGCCGATTGAGCAAGGTTGTAGTCGAACATATGGACGACAGTCTTCGATACCAATGTCATCGCCTGCTCCGGTGCGAGATGATCGAGATCACACGCCTCCTCAAACCCCAGATCCGCATCCCCTCTCCAGAGATCGGGGTGCTGCAACAGATAGGTCTTGAGCAGACGCGACGTCTTAGGGATATCCGTTTTTTCATAATTACTGCAACCATAGGCATCGTCTTCCAAAAATCTCCCGATCGGACTGCGGGCATCAACTGCTACGGCCGTATTCGTCAACACAGGGCAAAAATCTTTCCCCTCGGAAAACCGGAAAGACTTGTGATCCGAGGACTCGAACGACAGAAATGGTTTATCATGGCCCATATCCAGATCTTCCATCATGAACCCCACGATGCTTCCGGCGAGATTGTTCAAATGATACCACGTGTCATCGGAAAGATGGCTTGGGACATTCAGAAATAAGGATTCCCGATGAGATTCGAATGAATACGATTCGATAAATTGCGGCCCTCCGATCACACGCAATTTGGCGTACGTCGCCGGTCCGCCATTCGCTCTACGAAGGATAACCGTAAATAAGCCGTCCACCTCGGATGAGGGTGACAAGGTGACATCAGCTCCTTTCTGGCGTGCGTTTGACGTGAAGAGATTGAGGATTTTCGAAGTAGTTTCGCGCAGAGTGACCACGTCCGGCGGTACCAAGGAATCACGTTGAACGGCAGATGAACTCACTATGTCCTGACGCGGGATCTTCGAGTTCCCATGAGAGGATTCATTGTTCAACCATCGAAGGAAGCTCAGGGAAGATCGATTGACAACTTTTATCAGCCCCGCACTCAGTTTCTGAAATTGACCGCGAACGTCCGTAGAGTCCTTCCCAGTAGTATTTGATGAAGATAACAGACGACGGACACGATCAAGAGCCTGAATTCGAGTATCGATCATTTCTCCAGCTTTCTCCGCCGAATTTCGGCTTTCGACGGAATGTTCTTTGTGCTCAGGCAATGTCTTCCCATTTTCCTGGACCGGATGACTGTCTCTAAGCCGCTGATCAGCGAAATCTTGTATCACGGTGTGTCGAATGACGGAAGAATGAGTGCTTCGGCAGCACGATCCCCTCGCTCACGCTCTACAGTGAGAGCAACAGCAAGTTTGTGGCATGCGTTGGGTAAAGCGAGAAGAAAACGATCGGAAAGGATATCTTCTCCTAATGCATTCAATTTATTTGCAATACGCAACCGTTTGGTATCAGAAAAGGCTTTTGCCTTATTGATGATCGACTTTCGAAGAGACTCACGAATGAACGTGCATTTTGAAACCAATGAAACGAAGTTGGAAATATTCATTTGTCTGTTTGTATGTATATATTATAACATCACTTTTGATTTTCCACAAATACGCCGCATGCATCAGGCTTAGTGCTTTGATACAGGAATACGGAACCTTTCAGGCCTTTCTAACTTCTTTCCTTTCCTTTTAAACCTCCGCCCTCCACTTCCAGAAATACTTCACCGCGCTCGCAATGTGAATCCTCCCGGTCTTCTTCAGTAAAATCGACAGAAAACTTTCGCCACTCAGACGGTCCTTGCGATCACGCACGGTAATTCGCGGAGCATAGACCACGCGTTTACCCACTTTCAACGTCCGACGGGAGAGATCCATGTCTTCGAAAAACAGGAAGAAGCGCTCATCGAATCCCTTCAACTCACGATAGAAATCCAACTGCAGCATCAGCACCGCGCCCACCACCCAATCCGTATCGCGGGGCTCGAGCGACGTCACTCCACTCTGGAGGTAGCGTGCAATGCGCTGCTTAAAAAACGGCTGCAGGAGCGGGATGCGCTTGATGATGACATCCAGAATCGTGGGGAATGACCGGGAAGATTGCCGCACCGTTCCATCACCGTACTGCAGGCGCGGGGCGAGAATGCCAATGGAAGGATCGGCCTCCATCATCGCCACCATCTTCTCGATCGCATTGGGCTCTGGTTCGTTATCGGGATTGATAATGAGGATGTACTTGCCCGTTGCATAGGTCGCACCGAAATTATTGCCCCAGCCGTAGCCGTGATTCTCCGGCGTCTCGATCAAACGCACAGTGGGGATATCCTTCAAACGCGTTCGCAGAATGCCGATGGAATCATCTTGTGAGTGATTCTCCACGACGATGATCTCGATCTGATCGGCGATCGTCTGTCCCCGCAAGGCTGCAACGCAGCGCACGGCGTACCCGGGCGTCCAAGTGGTGAGCACGATGGCGGATACGAGGGGAGACACAGAACAATGGTATGGGAAGTTTGTGGAAGCAGAAAGTGGCACGAGGAGTTAGAAAGGTTTGGAAAAGGTTAGAGAAGCCAGAAAGGTTTCATTGAATAATAACCTTTCAGGCCTTTATAACCTCTTCTAAACCTTTCAAACCTCATCTATGGCACAATACCCCCGTGTCCCCCAAAACTCCCAAGAACCCCAAAGAGGCCGAGCTGAAGAAACGCGTCGCCAAGCTCCCCATCAAGCCCGGCGTGTACCGCTGGCTGGATGGACGGGGAAAGGTGCTGTACGTCGGCAAAGCGAAGAATCTCCGAAACCGCGTGAAGAGCTACCTCCAGAAAGACGCCGCACACGGGCCGTGGAAAATTGCGCTGATGCAGTCGGTGCGCGATCTGGATGTGACGGTCACCCGGACGGAACTGGAAGCGCTTATCCTCGAAACCAACCTCATCAAGCAACACAAGCCCAAGTACAACGTCCTGATGAAAGACGACAAGAACTACCTCTTCATCCGCATCACAGTACAGGACCCCTTCCCGCGGATCGACATGATCCGCAAGCCCTTGGAAGACGGATCGAAGTACTTCGGACCCTACACGCGGGGATTTGAGATGAATCAAACGCTCACGATGCTGCGGAAGATCTTTCCGTATCGGAACTGTAAAATGTCGATAGAGCCAGAAGCAATGAACCAACAACTAATAACTAATAACCAGAAAACTTCGTTCCCCGTCGCCATCAAACATAGGGATCGCCCCACCCCCTGCCTCGACTACCACATCAAGCAGTGTAGTGCTCCGTGCATCGGGAATATCACGCCCGAGGAGTACCGCCGGGATGCCATCGATCCGGTGATCGACTACCTCAAAGGCAATACCCAAACGGCAGTAGAACTCCTGGAAGGAAAAATGCGGGATGCCGCACGCGCACGGAAATTCGAACGGGCAGGGAAGCTGCGCGATGCACTGAAAATGCTGCAGGGACTGGAGGAGAAGCACGTCGTCTCGGATGCCTCCGGCGAAGATGCCGATATCTGGGCCGTGGCACTCGCTTCGGGCAGAGCGCACGTTGTGCTCCTCAAAGAACGCGGTGGCAAAGTGATCGCCGAGGAGAGCATGGCACTCGCAGGACAGGCCGAAACGCGCACCGAAGTCCTCGCGCAGATCCTCCCACAGTTCTACGCAACGTCCCCCGAAATCCCCGCAACCCTCATCATCGGAGAAATACTGGAAGAGCTGCATCTCCTGGAGGCGATGTTCAGCCGTGAGCGCGGAACGAAAGTGACGATTATCACCCCCGAGCGCGGCAAGAAGCATCAGCTCCTGGACCTCGCGCAGGAGAATGCCGATGAGAAGGTGCAGCAGTTCGAAACCAAGTGGGAGGCGGCGGCGCGCAATATTGAAGAAGCGCTGCAGGAACTGAAAGAGAAATTGAACCTCCCTGCCATCCCCAAGCGCATCGAAGGCTACGACATCTCCCACCACGGCGGCACCGAAACCGTCGGCAGTATGGTGGTGACGGTCGACGGGAAGCCGAAGAACGAGCACTACCGGTCCTTCACGATCAAGACGCTTTCGTCGGGCGACGTGGATGACTACCGATCTCTGCAGGAAGTGCTCAAGCGCCGGCTTCTGCACCTGAAGCAAAATCTAGGACAGGAGGAACGAGAATGGAAGAGGCAAGGAATACGTTTTGGAAAGGCAAAAATGGACGAAATGGAAACTCTTGTGCAACTGATGCGCGACGAGCCGGAAGGGCTGAGCCTTGAAGACATTGTTCCCGAAGATTTCCTTATGGCACGCGATGGAGACACGATCATCGCCTTCGGTCGTCTATTGAAACACTCTCCAAAAGAAGTGGAGCTGAAATCAATTTGGGTTCGTAATGAACACCGCCACAAAGGACTAGGAACGTTCATGATTAGAAAACTCCTCGATTCGGCGCGAAGAAAAAAATGGAAAAAGGTCTACCTTCGCATCTTTCTTAAGATGGAAGAGTTCTACGCGGCTCTGGGCTTCTGTCGTTTGCAATCTCTGCCACCTGTACTAGGGGCTAAGATCGAGAAAATCCGAAAGACACACCCCGGTGTACAAGGTGCAGCCATGGTTTATATCTTCGCCGAACACGCCAAAAATGATCCGTCGCTCTCCGCCCGCCCCGATCTCATCGTGCTGGATGGCGGAAAGGGTCAGCTGAGCTCGGTAGTAGAAGTCTGCAAGGAACTCTCCGTGACGATTCCGGTGATCGCTCTGGCCAAAGAGCGCGAGGAAGTATTCGTCCCCGGCGATCCGCGGCCAATGGTTTTCGTCAAAGATTCTCCGGCGCGCTTCCTGCTGCAGAGGCTTCGAGACGAAGCCCACCGCTCCGCCAATCGTCACCGCGAAGCGCGGAAGGGGAAGGTCTTCCTGGCTTCTTCACTCGATGATCTCCCGGGCATCGGACCGCAAACGCGCACGGCGCTCCTGCAGAAATTCGGGAGTCTGGAAGGCATGAAGGAAGCCACGGACGAAGAACTCCTGACGGTATTGAATGAGGGGCAGTTGAAGGCGGTAAGGGGGATGGAATAGTGAATTTGCGATTGAATATTTGCGAATTGCGATTGGCTCATGCAGAAAGATCAATCGCAATTCGCAAATACAGAAATCGAAAATGACATCCAATAACAACGTTGATTACGCTCCATTCTCCGGCAAATGATCCAGCCGCTGATACTGCGTCACCAGAGCAGAAATCTTCGCCGCTACGTCCTGCGCACGGGGAACATACTTCCGCATGATCACGCCCTGTCCCCGTCCTTCTTTGAGCTGCAGACTGACAATGCCAAAAGCAAAAATATTCCAGAACTGTGTGCGCGTCCCCACCCCCACGATGCTCTCCATATTGATCGGATTGATGTCCCGACGGATGATAGAGGTCTGATCGACGAAGACGATTTTGTCCGTAGTCACGAAGATGAAGTCGAATGCCCAATCGATGTACGCCCGCAGTAAACGGAAGAACACGAGAAAGAACCAGAAAACGAAGAGCACCGCGATGGTCCAGTTCACCGGTGCACCATAATTGGCCGCCGTGATGCCAATGGCGATGAGAATGGCCGTGAGCACAACGTCGCGGATACTCGCGAGAAAGAAGGAGAAACCGTGATAGAAAACGGTCAACACCTCCTTTTCCCCGGAGGTGAGGAATTTCTGCTTGATCTTCTCGCGATTGGTCTCGAGGGCAAAGATGCGCATAGAGAAGAAGTGTACGCCTTTTCAGGCCAACAGAAAAATCCCCTTTCACGCTTTGCACTGCAATCCGAGATCAGTACACTGCCCCCGGTCCAATTCATTGTTCATTTTTCATTCGCGCTCAAGCGCGCTTAGGCTCCATCGTCTAACGGTTAGGACACTTGGTTCTCATCCAGGAAATCGGGGTTCGATTCCCCGTGGAGCTACCATTCGACTCGGCTTTCGTTCGCGAAAGCCTCGCTCATGGTCGTCGCACTCTAAGTGCTCCGGCCATTCTTTGTTCAAGTCGAATAACAGTGAACATCGTGGGCCATCAGCGTCATAAAAACGCTAATTGACCACAACCTAAATAAATTATATAATATAGTCAAATACAAACTGATTCTGCCCATGCACAATACTCGTTCACTGATGCCGGTTCCTGCGCTCCCTGAAGTGATCGTCTCGCGATCGATTTCCCAGATCCTCGCTCCATGAGTCCACTCACTCTATCACCAATGCCGCCGAGCGAATCCGGTGTGAATTCCAAGAGCCTCCTCTGGCTTGGACTTGGAATCCTTTTCTTAGCGCTGGTTCTCGCCTTCGTGCGATGGGAAGCCGTCGCCATCAATCAGGTGTGGCAGCATCTCCTCCTGCGGAGTCAGCCGTACACGTACGACGGACCGTTCGGCGCGCTCTTCCGCAGCATCGGTCCCCTGCCGGGTGGCGCAATATCCTCGTTCGCACTCCTCGTTGCGAGCGCCGTGGGGCTCTTGGGCATGCTCTGGCTCCGCAATCACGGTGATCCGCTCCCATCGCGGAGCTGGCTCACATTCGCGGCGCTCCTCTATGCACTTTCGATTGTAGGAATGGGCATGACCGGAGTGCTGCTCCATATGCGTTGGCTCCTCGCGGGCATGCGCTACCTCCCCTCGCTCTTCTTCGCCTTCCTGTCCCTCGTGAGTGCCATCGAGCTTCACCGTGAACGCAGGACTCTCCCGTCGTTCTTCTCGACCATCTTCGGGATCTTCATCCTAGGCAGCCTTACGGCCGGCACCTATGCGATCCAGACGACCTCGCCAACTTTCGCGCTGGTCCCGTGGATTTTAGGGCTCCTCCTCTGCTTCGCAACACTGAGCGTCCTCCTCGCCGAGGGTAGCTGGACGCAGGACACAATCTCCGCTTCGTTCGTCTGGATGACGATCCTCCAAGGGAGCGCATTCGGATACACCGTCTTCTCCGGCTCACTGACGGGCGACAATACAATGCGCATGACGCTCTTCACCTTGAGTCTCCTCGCTCCGTTCAGCGCACTGCTCTGGACGATCCTGCGGCTCTATGTGGAGAGTGAACGGCGCCGACGGAGGAATGCGACGGAAACGCCCATCGCCCGGAAGCAGGCAGTGCCGAAGGAGACGCTCGAACAGATCGTGCGCACGCAGACGACCCCCGTCATTATTCTCAATGCGCTGGGACAGGTGGTCTTCGGGAACGAAGGCTACGCCACGATGATCTGCCGCTCACTCTACGACCTGATCGGACAAGCTCCCGACGATTGGACATCTCCGGTCCAGGACGGGCCGTACCTCAAGCAGATACTGTCACAGGTAAGCCTGCGCAAGAAGCCGGAGACGCACACGTTGCGCCACACCCTTCCAGGCGGCCAGTACCTCGATGCGTCGGTCACCGTCCAACCAGTGATCGACACCTTCGGCGATGTGCGCTGGTTCATCGTCACCGAGCAGGATCTCACACAGAGCACAGAGCAGACTCTCCTCCTCAAACAAATCCTCGAGAACATGCACCTCGGCATCTGTCTCCTCGACGTGCCGTCGCTGCACATCGTCCACGCCAATGCCTACGCGCTCGTCCTTCTCCGGCGCATCGGATTCCCCGCGCTCGAGACGTTCTCCGATCTTTACCCGGCGTTACACACCCAGAAGAAGGAGGCGTATCCCCGAGAGAGGATTCCTCTCGAGAGGACGATGGCAACCTTGGAAGAAGCGGAGAGCGATGACTTCTTCATCGCCGATCCTCAGGGAACGGCGGCGGATGCCATTTGGCATATGCACACGACACCCATCTTCGACCACGCCGGCAAGCTCCTCCAAATCCTACTGTCCTTCGACGATGTCACGACGCAGAAGGGAATCGTGAAGACCATGACTGACTACGTCTCGATCATCGCGCACCAGCTGCGCACACCCATGAGCGTCCTGCGCTGGTCTCTGGATGCGTACCGTGACAGTGCATCACTGAGCGACAGGGAGAAGCAGGAGATCTCCGCCACACTCACTCAGACGCTCGACGGGATGAACGGCATCATCGATGGCATCCTCAATCTCTCTGGCATCGAGGACGGCCAGACGGTGGCCAAGCCCCAGCGCGCTAAGATCGACGATCTCGTGCGCGACGCATTCAAAGAATTCCAGCCGCAGCTCGAGAAGAAGAAGCTCATACTGCAGATGTCCGTTCTCCAGACGCTACCGGAGTGCACACTCGATCCGTCCCTCGCGCGTCAGATGCTGCAAAATCTCATCGACAATGCCGTGAAATACACGCCCGAAGGCGGCACCATCGACAGTATCCTCTCCGTCGAACACCATCGCATCCACTGGACACTCCACGACACCGGCATCGGCATCCCGAAGAATGACCTCGCGCGTGTCTTCGAGAAATTCCACAGAGCGAATAATGCGCAGCACGCCTACGCGTACGGCCTGGGACTGGGAGTCTTCACGGCGCAGAAGATCGCGGATCTCCTGCAGTGCCGGATCACGTGCGAATCGGAAGAGGGACTCGGCACCACCTTCCACGTCTCCTTCCCCACCGGCGTACCGGAGGCGGAGATCGCGAAGGCGTGAGCTAAGGGAACATCGTTTCCGAACAGAAGACTACGAGAGACGTCGCGCACGGCGTGCAGCTCTGTCACCTATTGAATGCTCGCAGAGCACTGTACACTACGGGGCGAGCCGCATGTTCTGCGTCTCGCATCTTACGGAAACTCGCATGCCGAAATCCCTCCTCCAGCGCATCGTGGAAGCACCCGCTGCCGGCCTCGGCCGGACGATCAATAGCTCCCGCCGCCTCGCGTACGGAGTGGGTTTGCCATTGCGCAAAGCAGGACAGTATTGGAAGACCCTGGGGCCGGGACTGACCACCGGTGCAGCCGATGACGATCCCTCGGGCATCGCGACGTATTCGCAAACGGGAGCGCAGTACGGATTCCAACTCCTGTGGATGGCGGCCTATAGTTTCCCGCTGATGGCACTGATTCAGGAAATGTGCGCGCGAATCGGGCTCGTAACCGGACGGGGACTCGCCGGCAACATTCGCCACCGCTACCCGCGCTGGGTTCTGCACACCTGCACCATCCTCCTGGTCTGTGCCAATACCTTCAACATCGGTGCGGACTTGGGCTCCATGGCACAGGCGACGCAACTCCTGCTCCCGGGGATTCCCGCAACCGTCCTCATCCTCTTCTTTGCGATCCTGATCCTCGGACTCCTCATCTTCAGCTCCTACCGCTACTACGCGCGGCTCCTCAAGTGGCTCGCGATGATCCTCGTCGCCTACATCTTCGCAGCGTTCCTCGTCCATCCGGACTGGTCGCTCATCGCCCGCTCGAGCTTGCTTCCGACCATTACCTTCTCCCGAGAGCAGCTCATCCTCATCTGCGCGATCCTGGGGACAACCATCTCCCCCTACCTCTTCTTCTGGCAGACGTCGCAGGAGGTGGAGGAGGAAATCGAGCGCGGGGAAACCACATTGAAGATGCGGCAGCAGAGCACGACCACCGCAGAAATCACCCAGATGCGCATCGATGTGTGGTCGGGAATGTTCTTCTCCAACCTCATCATGTTCTTCATCATCGCGGCGTGCGGGGCGGTGCTGAATAAGAACGGTATCACGAACATCGTCTCCGCAGCCGACGCAGCAGAGGCCCTGCGACCACTCGCCGGGAACGCCGCTTCCCTCCTCTTTACCGTCGGGATCATCGGTACAGGCCTCCTCGCAATCCCCGTCCTCGCGGGCTCCTCCTCATACGCACTCTCCGAGAGCTTCGGCTGGCGATCGGGGCTGGACCTCAAGCTCAGCAAAGCACTCGCCTTCTACGGAGTGATCATCCTCTCAGTCCTCCTCGGGTTCCTCATGAACCTCATCGGCCTGGACCCCATCAAAGCCCTGATCTACTCGGCGGTGGCCAATGGCGTGGTCGCTCCGGTGATGCTCGCCTTCGTGGTGCTCATCAGCGGGAGCAGGAAAATCATGAAGGAGCATGTGAATTCTCCAATGACGACATTCCTCGGATGGCTCGTCACCGGATTGATGGTGATCGCGGGCGGCGCGGCGCTGTGGGCGATGATGGGGTAAGGATCCGTATCAATCATGATCAAAGAAGCATGTCACCCTGAGCGGAGAAATGTCATCCTGAGCGTCGTCGAAGGACGAAGGGCGACATGCTGCGACTGATGCGCTCACAAAACTCTGGTATTTCTCCATCGTCGATGTCGTAGCGATATTGACGGACAGCGCGAGGCCACAAAACTACTGGAAAGTGCTCAAAAATCGCCTGCGAAAGGATGGAAGCGAGGTGGTGACAAATTGTCACCAACTGAAAATGACGGCTATGGGCTATGGTGGGTAAGACGAGATTCTATTGCTTCTGAGCCAAGTATACCGCGATGCGCTCCTGATCCTCCCTCTCCTTCTCATTCTTGGGATAGAGCTCCAGAACGATGAACGCGATCGATTGCGCATGCCGGGCGTAGACGATGCGCAGTTTATTCCCCCGCAGCGCAGCACAGGGAATGCGCGCCTTGAAGATCTTCACCGCTGCGACACTCTTGAGAAGCGTGTAATTCTTGTGCGTCGCCGGAAATCCCTTCTCCCCTTCCAGCATCAGCGTGAATTTACAGAAGCGCTCCAGATCCGCGGGAAGGGACCGGTACTTCCTGCACAGTCTCTCGAAATCCCGCTCTGCAGAGCCGAAGAAACTATAGTTCGTCATCGTCCTCGCGAACAGAAAACGCCGCATCGCGGTAGAAAACGGATTCGTAGTCGATCACCTCGTGCATCGCGTGGACTTTCCAAGGCACATCCCGGTGGGCGATATCACTGATTTCGGTGGCGGACTTCGTCGCGTACTTCGCCATGACCTCATCGATCAGCTGCGTTTCGTTGGAGCGAAAGGCGGTGAGATTGGGCTTACGCAAGGGCAAGTACTTGATTTGCTCGTGGTCGAAGTACGTTCCACGGATCTCCTGCAGTGCTCCATCCGTCTTCATCTGTGCAACGATCGCAGCAAACTCCACTGGGAACGGGCCGTACGACTCTTTGCGATACGAGACACCCATGAGCTGCTCCTCGTACTTCTCGTAGTAGTCGAAATCGATGAAGTACAGGAGCTTGAAGAGGACGGTCCTGCCGACATTGGGAAGCGCCCCGACTTTCCCGAGGACATACAGCAGGACTTCCTTGAACTTCTCCACATTCTCCGGCTTCACCGTGATCTGCGGCCGCGGGTCACGCTCCTGAGGAACCGCAGTCTTCTTCGGTGTTTTCTTGAGGAGGACATCATCCGCTGCAGGAAGTTCCCCGAGCGAAAGGGCATCCACAGATATCCCGAAGAGCTCCGCACACGTCCGCGCCTGAGCAAGCTTGATGTCCGCCTCGCCCGCTTCCACCTTCGCCAAGTGCTGCCGCGAGACGCCGATGGCCTTCGCGAGCTTCTCTTGGGTGTAGCCGTGCTGGTCGCGGAGGGTAGTGAGGATGTGGGGCATGATGGAGGAAAATGGAAACACTCTTCAGTGTAGGGATGTTCTATTTTTGGTCAAGAGTTTGTTGCAATTATTAACATACCAATCACTGGCAAAAATTCGGCTCCTCATGAATAGAACAACGCTGCAGGCGATCCTCGGATAAGAATCCGCCTCTAGATCCATATTTCCTGCTCCAATCGGGTTTTCTGGATCGCATTTCGCCAGCAAAAGTGCCCTCTTAGACCCTTGATTTTCTTCGTGGAATATGGGAGCGAAATGGCGATAGGAGCTTGTTATTGAAGAGAAGTCAGTACTACCGGCAGAGCCGGTAGCATGGGAAAAGCCCCTAGAAGGGGCTAAGCAAAGCATGCTACTGACTTGTCGTCAGTTCCAATGGAGATCGA
>Ga0194063_10000249_pt1 | contig 40242 bp, 42 predicted proteins | sample SepL3720m_MetaG_FD_155459 | JGI IMG/M metagenome (GOLD analysis project Ga0194063, IMG submission 155459) | Anoxic zone freshwater microbial communities from boreal shield lake in IISD Experimental Lakes Area, Ontario, Canada - Sep2016-L373-20m | ecosystem: Environmental > Aquatic > Freshwater...
AAATAATGCAAAAAATGACCTTTATCATGAAAGGCATGATTTATAATTCAAATTGAAAAACTTGAGCGTATATTGTACATCCTAAAGTCCGTTTATCTACTATTTACCAGCTGTTAATTTCCGATGCCTTTTGACAGAAAATACTCACCAATACTCGTACAATCATCCCCGTAAGGTTGAAATTACTAATGTAGATTTCGCAGATTAATTATTTGAAGTTCTGGGGGAGCCAATTTAAAAATAGTAACCTAAATTTAACAAAAATGAAAATCAAGAGATTCAGCTTGCCAATTCTTTCATTTCATTCGTTTATAATAAGCGATTGCCCTTTATTTTTAATATTTTTCAATATTTTTCATATTTACATATTCTAATTTTTGTAAATACCATTTAACAAAAATAAAATAAATTTGCAAAAATTAAGATTAGGCACCCTTTTTGAAAGATGCTATTAACTTTATTGAAAACTGTCTCAAATCCAACACAAATGAAAAAGTACATTTTAATTTGCTGTAGCAGCATTGTAGCTTTCACCGCTTTTTATGCCTGCAAGCATGAAATTCCAGTAGGCGCTATTGACCCTACACCTACTCCAATTCCAGGTAGTACCGGTAGGCCTTGTAGCCCCGATTCCGTTTATTTTGCCAACCAAATTTTACCGATGATTAATTCGGGTTGTGCCATGAGCGGCTGCCATGACAATATCACACATAAGGAAGGTGTCACGCTCACAAGCTACGCTACCATTATGCGTCATGTAGTGCCAGGCAATGCCAATGCGAGTAAATTATATACTGTTTTACTGCAAACAGGTAATAACAGAATGCCTCCGCCTCCCAACGCTGGTTTTACACCTGTCCAAATTTCCTTGGTACAAAAATGGATTAATCAAGGTGCTAAAAACAATGCATGTGACATGTGCGATACAGCCGATTTCAAATACAGTACTGCAATTAAGCCTTTGATGCAAAACAAATGTCAGGGCTGTCATAATCCTGCATCGCTAGGTGGCAATATTGACCTTTCCACCTATGCTGCCACAAAAGCAGTAGCTGTAAATGGTAAATTATATGGCTCCATCAACTGGGCAACAGGATTTTCTCCCATGCCTAAAGGAATGCCCAAAATGGCGGCCTGTGAAATTACTCAGGTTAAAAAATGGATCGATGCAGGATCTCCGAATAATTAACACCTAAAATTCATTCAGCATGAAAAAAATCATTCCACTACTAATAGTGGTAATAGCTATAGTAAGTTTTTCCTCCTGCTATTACGACAAAGCAGATTTATTGTACCCTGGTTCTACTATTTGCGATACAACAGCTGCAGTATCCTATTCGGGCAAAATTGTACCTTTATTTAATTCACAATGCTATGGATGCCATAGAAGCGGAGCAGGAAATATTACTATGGGTACTTATGCAACAGACAAAGTAATTGCAACAAATGGAAAACTGATTGGCTGCATTAGTTATGCCTCCGGGTTTTCACCAATGCCCAAAGGGGCGACTAAACTTAGCAACTGTAATATTGCATTAATTAATAAATGGGTGAGCTTGGGCACCCCTAATAACTAAACCAAGTTTTTTAAGCCATGAATTTTTTTAAAAGAAAAGCTGTCCGCTATAGTTTACTCGCCCTTTTAATATTAGGTGCTGGTGCTGCCTATTACGGCTATACAGAGTACAATAGAAAAGTAAAAGACATCGCTACTATGCATCCCGACTTTACGGTACAGGCTGCAGTATTGCTAGATGAATTTAGCAAAAACGATTCCTTATCCAGTAAAAAATACTTGGACAAAGTAGTAGCAATCACTGGAGTCCTTAAATCATTGGATAAAGATGAAAAAGGATTTTTTACAGTGGTGTTAGGCGATCCTGCTGCTAACTCATCTATTAGGTGTAGTATGGACAGTGCTCACAATGCAGAAGCAGCAACGCTCTCAAACGGCAGTATCATAGAGGTAAAAGCAATTTGTACCGGCTATAATGCAGATGATCTTGGCCTAGGTGCCGACGTAATGTTTAACCATTCTTGTATCATTAAAAAATAATCAATCAACATGAAAAAAATAATCTTCCTTTTCAGCATAGTACTAATAGTGGCCAATACAAATGCACAAGACAAATATTTTACCAAGACTGGGAAAATTAGTTTTGATGCAACCGTACCAAAATCACCCGAAAATATTGTAGCTGTTAATAAAGCCACTACAATGGTATTGGATACTAAAACTGGCGAGATGCAATTTGTTGTTCAAATGAAAGGCTTCGAATTTGAGCGCGCATTAATGCAAGAACATTTCAATGAAAACTATGTAGAAACTACTAAATTTCCAAAAGCCGAATTCAAAGGAGGCATCCAAAACAACGAAAAAATCGTTTACACAAAAGATGGCAGCTATGCTACCCATGTAAAAGGTAAATTAACAATGCATGGTGTTACAAATGATGTAGAAACAGATGGGAAGATAACGGTAAGTGGAGGGAAGATTAGTACATCGGCCAGTTTCTCCGCACTATTTGCTGATTATAATATTATCATCCCATCAGTAGTTGGAGATAAGGTGGCTAAATCTGTTAAGATTAATGTAGAATGTGCCCTTGAGGCGTTGAAAAAGAACTAAGCTTTCATTATATAAATTTAAATCAGCATGAAAATAAATTCTAGCAGGGCTATCTTGTTCCTAAGTTTCGTCTTCATCAGCAACCACCTCTTGGCGCAAGATCTACTATCCTTATTAGGGGAAGAAAAGCCTCAAAAAGAATTGGTCACAAATGCTTTTAAATCTACCCGTGTAATCAATGCACACTCAATGGAATTTTTATCACCAGGCACTATGGATTTTCGCATTTTGCATCGCTTTGGCCAAATGAATCAAGGGTATAGTAATTTCTTTGGACTCGATCAAGCTTCCATGAGAATGGGCTTTGACTTTGGAATTGCTAAAAGTATTATGTTTGGCTTTGGCCGCAGTACTTATAAAAAAGAATTGGATGCCTATTTAAAATTTGCTCCTATCAGGCAGGCAACCGGCTATCACTCATTTCCTTTTACCGTAGCAACAGTAGCGGGTGTAACCATGAATACAAGTCCTTGGGCAGACCCTACTATCAAAAATTATACAAGTTCGCGCATGGCTTATTATTTTCAAGCCATCATTGGAAGAAAATTCAGTGAGGCAGTCACTTTACAGCTATCTCCTACCATGATTCATACCAATCTAGTTCCTATTCAAACACAACCCAATGATGTATATGCAGTAGGGTTTGGAGGCAGAATTAAGTTTACTAAGAGAATGGCATTTACCTGGGACTATTCCTACTTGGTAAACGGAAGGTATGACAGCCTGAATTACAATCCACTTTCAATAGGCATAGATATAGAAACAGGCGGGCACGTTTTTCAATTACATTTCTCCAATTCCACCGGCATGAATGAAAGGGCATTTGTAACAGAAACCACTAATAATTGGGGCAAGGCTGAAATACGTTTTGGATTTAACTTATCCCGAGTATTTCAAATAAAAAAGAATAAGATGCTATAAGATTTAATTCAGCACTAAATAAAAAACCGGCATTATGCCGGTTTTTTATTTATAACTAAGCTGTATCCTAACTGAATTCAATCAACAATAAAAAAAAGTTACGCAACAAAACATATTAAATAAGGAATTAATTTTTTCATTTGAGTTCTGTGGGGTATTTTTATAAAAAAACAGGATGAACAAAATATTTGCGACATTGATAATTGCACTTGCAAGCTTGCCACTTAAGGCACAAGATGCGAGCACCTATTACAATGATGGTGTAAAGTTGAAAAATGAACAAAAAACAAATGAAGCACTGCTAAAATTCAGAAAAGCTATTGATATAAATCCTACCTATACAGCCGCCCTCTATGAATTAGGATGGTGTCAAAACGAAACAAAGGACTATGTAGGCGCAATTAAATCGCTTCAGAAGGTAAGGAAAGATTGGCCAGAAGTACCTAAACTACATTTTGAACTTGGATTTGCATTTGAAAAAAACAATCAAGTGGATTCTGCTATCAAAAGCTATAACACCTGTCTTCTTTTCAAAAAAGATTATTCAACTGCGCTGAAACAACTTGGATATATAAACTATAATAAAGGGGAGTACCAGAATGCATTACTCTATTTTGCTCAATATGAAGAAGCTAGTACAAACCCGATAAAAGATTATTTATACTGGTTTAGAAAAGGCTATTGCTACAATGCTCAAAATAATTACGAGGCAGCTAAAATTGCTTTGGCTCATTCCCTAGAAATCAAATCAGACTATATCACTACCTATCTAGAACTAGGCTTTGCTAATACTAAACTAAAACTGAATGACGAAGCCATTAAAAATTTCAATACCGCAAGAACTATGGAACCTTCGAATCATATTCCATATAATGGCATTGCAGAAGTGTACCGTGATAATATAAAAAATTATGACATAGCTATGGATTGGTATCAAAAAGCCCTTGCAGTGAAACCAGATGAGCGGAAAGCTTGTTATGGTATGGGTTATTGTCTTAATAGCCAAAATCATTATAACGAGGCCATCCCTTATTTATTAAAAGCCATACAAAAAGAGTCTACCTATACTTCTGCCTATATTGAACTCGGCTATAGCAATTTCAAAATCCATAACTATAGCAATGCTGAATTATACTATAATAAAGCCATTTCATTAAATGCCAAAAGCGACAATGCACATTATTACCTTGCCCTGCTATACATAGAGCAAAAGGAAAAAAGAAAAGCACAAATGGTAATTGATAAGATGAAAACATTTAATTCAAAAAATATCAAAGGCTTACAGGAAAAAATTAATAATTTAGACTGAGGCCCTATTAATTTATGCAGGCAGCAACTGTTAAATTTACTATCCACTTTTTAATGCATAACAACTATATCCGTTTTCGAATACAAAATAATAGTGGTCAAAAATACCACCCCCCTATTATCTCAGTAAATAAGAATACATTTGACTTGTCTTTTTAAAACAGGCTGGAGGCATTGCTGTTTATTCAAATTAAATTAAACCAATGGAAAAAGAAACAGAACTAAAATTGGCCGTATTAATAGATGCAGACAATGTACCCTATGCCAACGTAAAAGAAATGTTTGAAGAAATTGCTAAATATGGCACGCCTACTTTCAAACGTATTTATGCCGACTGGACCAAACCTACTGTGTCGGGATGGAAAAAAGTATTGCTTGAAAATGCCATCACCCCCATTCAACAATACAGTTATTCAAGCGGAAAAAATGCCAGCGATAGTGCCCTGATCATAGATGCGATGGATATTCTGTATACTGGTAAGGTAGATGGGTTCTGCATTGTTTCCAGCGATAGTGACTTCACCCGACTGGCAACAAGACTTCGAGAAGCGGGCATGAAAGTAATCGGCATCGGTGAAAAGAAAACACTCAATCCATTTATTACTGCCTGTGATAAATTTATCTACATGGAGATTCTTAAGCCCGCTTTAAGCAATGCTCCAGAAACAGCGTCCAATCTAATTGCATCAAAAAATAATTCCAAGGCTTCGAAAGAACCACTAAGCAAAATTGACCCAAAAATTATTCGCTTATTTACAGATAGCATTTCCGATTTAGCAGATGAAAATGGATGGGCCTACTTGGGTGACCTTGGCAATTTGATGCTGAAGAAAAAACCTGATTTTGATCCGCGAAATTATGGTTTCACCAAATTATTAGCCCTATTAAAAAACATCAATCGATTCGACATTGACGAAAGAGACACCGGAAAGAATAACATCAAACATATTTTTATAAAAAATAAATAGACTGCTTACATAAAAAAAGCACCTGCTCGCAAGAACAGGTGCTTTTTTATTTGATGCAATTATGCCACTACTTCTTCTTTTGACAACTTATTGTAATCTTCCGATAGCTTTTTTTGCATATCATATGGTACAGGTTCGTAATCATAAAAATTCATTCTGAATTTTGCCCTACCCTGTGTTAAGGAGCGCATATCACCACTGTAGTCCTGCATTTCAGATAAAGGCACTTTGGCCATCACCTTGGTAAAATGTCCTTCAGTATCCATTCCTTCAACTGTAGCCCGACGAGTTTGTAAATCGCCAATGACGGCGCCTGTTAAATCTTCTGGACACAATACCTCTACATGATACATGGGTTCAAGTAATTGCGGATCTGCTTGTTGGAAAGCCTGCCTGAAAGCCTGTAATCCAGCAATTTTAAATGATATATCATTGCTGTCAACCGGATGCATTTTTCCATCGTACACGCATACTCGCACATCACGAACATAGGAACCTGTTAAAGGGCCATCATTCATTTTTTCCATAACACCTTTTAATATAGAAGGCAGGAAACGTTGATCAATTGCTCCCCCAACAATACAATTGAAATAAACCAACTTGCCGCCCCAGGGCAATTCATGTACTTCCCTGGCTCTCACATGCAAGTCAGCCGGATCGGCAATACCTTCAAACCAAGGCTCAATGCGAAGATGCACTTCCCCAAATTGTCCACTGCCCCCACTTTGTTTTTTGTGGCGATACATACTGTCGGCACTCTTACGAATGGTTTCGCGATAGGGAATGCGAGGTCTCGAAAACTTAACTTCTATCTTTTGCAGATGCTCAATCTTCCATTTGGCTACGGCCAAGTGCATGTCGCCCTGACAATGAATTAAGGTTTGCTTTAATTCTGCAGAAACTTCTACTTTTAATGTAGGATCTTCATTGCGCAGTTCATGCAAGGCTATGGCCAATTTTTCCTCCTCTCCTTTTTTAGTTGATTCGATAGCCATGGTAAGATTGGATGCAGGAAATTCAATAGGCAGTAATTCTATATTCTTGCCTTTGTCATGCAAGGTATTATTTACATGTGTATTTTTCAATTTCAAGGTTGCACCAATATCGCCAGCAGTTAATTCGTTTACAGGTATCCGCTTGTTACCTTCCGTAATAAATAATTGATTAATCTTTTCAGCAACGCCTGTATTTTCATTTACCAACTCCATCCCTGCTTTAATAGTGCCTGAAAATACTTTGAAGAAGGAAAGTTCACCTACATGAGGCTCTGTCATCGTCTTGTAAACAAATATACAAGCTGGTCCATTGGCATCGCAATTCACTGCACCGCCTGATTTTGCTATTTGCGGTGGCATTTCATTGGCACTAGGACAAACATTGTCAATGAATCCCATCAGCCTACCACTACCCATATCACGCGCTGCACTTAAGCAAAAAACAGGAAATATATCGTGGTTTATTAATGATTTTTTCAATCCGATGCGCATTTCATCTTCATCCAATTCGCCCTTATCTAGATAATGCTCCATTAAATTTTCATCATTTACTGCAACCGCCTCAACTAACAAGCGATGCAATTCATCGGCCTTTTCTTTTTCCGAATCGGGGATAGGTAATTTTTCAGGTTTACCGCCACTAGGAGAGAATTGATAAAGTGACATTTTCAATACATCTACAATTGCATTAAATCCTGTGCCCTGATTCAAGGGATATTGCACTACAGTGATTTTGCCGCCAAAATGATTTTTTGCTTGCTGTACGGTTTTTTCAAAATCAGCAGTTTCTTCATCCAATTTATTTACGGCAAACAACATGGGTGTTTTAAATGATTCAGTGTATTCCCAAATTATATCAGTTCCCACCTCTACGCCATGTGCCCCATTCAATAACATAACCCCTGTATCTGCAACGCGAAGAGCACTGATGAGCTCACCCGAAAAATCATCATTCCCCGGGGTATCAATAACATTGATTTTATACCCCTTCCATTTAGTATGTAATAATTTCGAAAAGAGGGTATTGCCCCTTTCCTGTTCTAATTCATGATAATCAGCCACTGTATTTCTTTCGGCCACTGTCCCTCGGCGATTGATAATACCTGCCTCAAAGAGCATACATTCCGCTAGGGTTGTCTTACCTGAACCAGCATGGCCCAGCAAGACAATATTTTTGACGTGTGAAGTATCATAGTCTACCATAACATTGTGTTTTATAGATGAAAAAAAACTGGTTGAATGGGGATACTGAGAAAAGCCATTTGGGTTGCGCCTGGGCTGATGATTCCTTTGTTGCAAATTGCGGAAAAGGCATACTATCCAATGCCGGCTTTGTACTTGCAAAGCTGGAAGCAATCGTTGTAAATGGGTTCATATCGCAAAAAAACAAAAACATGAACTTGGCTCTTGTTCTTTAAAGGTATTTAAGCTAATTGCCCAAAAAACTGATGCCCATTATCTCTAAAACTGAATTAAATCATATTACGCCATGGGCCTTATTCCTATCCATTAAATCTGTCAGTCCTATAAATTACATGGACCTGGCAACAATTTATTCAAGCTTCCATTAATTTTAACAGAATTTAATCGCAGTAAACAGAGTTATGGCATCATTTTTACGACTATATTTAAAACAAAGGACTTGAAACTATTTCTACTCATTTTAAGCAGTCTCCTTGCTTCTACCCTTTTTTCTCAAAAGATTGATAGCATCTATTTTAATCTATATACCGATAGTTTAAAAAAAGGAACCTTTAACTATATTAATATTGATGGACTCCTTTCGAACGGAAAATATCTACCCCTGGATAGCAACCACCTCATTTTTATCAGTTCCGCCGGAAAATTCTATGGCAATAGCCTTTGGCTGGAAAAAAATATACAGGAAGAAAAACTGCATATCAAAGTGGTACTAAGAAAAAATCCAGCAATTTTTATTGAAAGAGATGTTTGGATAAAAACTAGGGAAGCCAATGAACCACTTAAAACACTTGAGCAGTTAGTAGAGGAACAAGGAAGAAAACCCGCTAGGAAAAAAGGCCGAAAAAATTAGTGCAAAAAAAGCCTGGTCCAATATTTGACCAGGCTTCTAAATAGCATGAAATATATTAAGCAGTTAATTTACTAAACGCGTATTTGTTTAATAAATAATACGTACCAAAAAACATAGCACTGTAACTAATATCCGCAGTTAAACTGTTTTTTATAAATGGCAGTCCGGCTTCTAAACAATTAAGATAGCCTTGAAAACTATTTGCATATAAATGATAAATAGTATTATCTACAAAGAAGAATACAGAATTAGAAAGCAAGAAGAAAAGCAATGAACCACCAATTGTAAACCCTAACACAGTGGGCAAATTTATTTTCTTTAAGCTGAAAGCAAAAACGGTAATCATTGCAAATATGCCATAATCTAATAGTTGGCCCCAACCCCAAAAACCATCCCCCCGGTGAGCTGCTTCAAAAATAATATCAGATAACAACATAGCCAGCAAAGGCATGGCAAAAGCCATTTTCTTATCTGCTACGATTGCCCCAAAGAAAATACACATGGCTAAAATTGGGCTGAAATTATAGGGAAATAATACAATACGCGAAAAGGCTGCCAATAAGATAACAAGGCCTGCTACTATTAATAAAGAGGGATTCTTAATTTTCATTATCTATTGCTTTGCGGCAAAAATAAGTAAATAAAGCATTTAGCCACACTAATTTGATAACTTTATTCCTTGTCGAAACACCTACATACCGGTCGCGAGGGGGAGGCATTGGCAGCAGGCCACCTACAAGAGAATGGATATACTATTCTACACCAAAACTGGCGCCATAGTCATTGGGAAATAGACCTGATTGTAACCAAGGACAAATGCCTTCATTTTATAGAAGTAAAAACTAGGAGGACTAAAAAATTCGGCTACCCGGAGGAGGCAGTCACCAAAAAAAAATTCAAGCACCTACAAGAAGCCGCCACAGAATTCCTTTATCAATATCCTCAGTGGGAACGGATTCAATTTGATATCCTTTCCATCAGCATAGGCAAAGACAGTAAAATTGAGTATTTTTTAATCGAAGATGTGTTCCTGTAAAACCTGGTTTCAAGGACTACCCTCTATTTTCAAGAATCGCTTTCATTTTTTCTACCATTTTATAGGTAGCAGGACAATACTCTACATTCTGTTTATGAACATGTGCGTAGTCCTTTATATTGGATTTGGTCAGGTGAGGAAATCCCGAGCAATCAATAGGGCGAATTGCATATATACTACACTTATTATCCTTTAAATTCAAAAATTGACAGGGTTGTTTTTTGTTCATCATATCGCCACCGCGATCTTTATACAACCATTGCTCAGTAAATGCTTCCGGCGTTTGTTGAAAATGGGCAGCAATACGTTTAATATCCGCCTTGGTAAAAGTCGGCGTCATCGTTTTGCAACAATTGGCACAGCTAAGGCAATCTACTTCCTTCCAAACCTCCTTGTCAACAGTTACCGTTAATTGATTGTATCCCCGAGGCGGATTGTTTTCTATCTTAGTAAGGAATCTTCTTAATTTTCTTCTGTTGTTACGAACCAATTGCTTGAAAGAACGGAGATTTACTGCCTGCATGTTTTTAATTGATAACTATGAACGAATTTTAAACGGCGAAAGTAAGATATTATTCCATCAATTAAGTAGATGCTTTATATATTGCATACTCCAACTATAGAAAACAATCATTTCAATCAATATCACCATAGGATAAGTAACAAATGTGGGACGCATATAAAAAAGGATTCAAAGCCTGGCTTCAGCTAGAGAAATCGCTGGCAGATAATTCTGTGGAGGCCTACCTGCGTGACTTGGAAAAATTTACCCAGTACCTACAACTTCATCAATCCCTGAAAACACCTGCAGAAGTCAATTTGAAAGACCTGGAAAATTTCATCGAATGGATCAATCAGCTTTTGATGACGGCTACCTCACAAGCAAGAATAATCAGTGGACTAAGAAGCTTCTATAAATACTGCTTGCTAGAGCAAATCAGTATTATAGATCCCACCGCATTATTGGAATTGCCCAAACTAAAGCGCGCCTTACCCGATGTATTAAGCTATGAAGAAATTGAATTGATGCTTTCGAAAATTGACCTCAGTAAGCCTGAAGGAGGTAGAAACAAAGCCATTCTTGAAACCATGTATAGCTGTGGCTTACGCGTAAGTGAATTGGTGAACTTAAAAATCAGCTGCCTATACCTGGACATTGGATTTATTCGTGTTATTGGCAAAGGCGATAAAGAAAGACTAGTACCCATTGGATCTTCTGCCATTAAGTATATTAAAATTTACCTCGATAATCTTCGTGTGCATCTTCCCATAAAAGCTGGACAAGAAGATATGCTATTTTTAAACAGAAGGGGGCACAAACTAACTAGGGTAATGATATTTTTGATTATTAAAGAACTTTGTAGTCTAGCAGGAATTACCAAAAACATTTCGCCACATAGTTTCAGACACTCTTTTGCAACGCACTTGGTAGAAGGAGGTGCTGACCTTCGTGCTGTGCAAGAAATGCTAGGTCATGAAAGTATTACTACCACTGAAATATATACACACCTCGACCGGGAATTCCTACGCAACACATTACAACAATTTCATCCTGCATTCCTGCCCTTATTAAAATAAAAACCGGCCAGATGCTCCTGTTTTTTGTTAAAATTGTAAGGCAGCTTCTTGACCGGAATTAAAAATGTAGAACTAGTGTTGAAAAAAGGGCCGGCTCTATTCCACGCCGGCCGTTACTAATCACTACTTAACTATGAAACTACTGCAATTGTTTTTTTGTTTTAACCATTGCGAATGACGATTTTCCAATAAGAAATAGCCGGATTGAATGTCGCAATAACTAGATACAGTTATTTGAATACAGGATGCGCTTACTTATCTGAATACATAAAAAAAGCAGGAAAATATTTCCTGCTCCTAATGCATTATAAAATTGATAGCGTTCTATTATTTTGATTCTAGGGAAACTTCTGTGGGCGATAATGCCTTAGCAACGACGTCGTTTTTATTAGTTAGTTTTTTATGGTAATCTTTGAACATGCTATTCCACCTCAATTTCAACACTCCTAAAATACCTTCTTTCACGATGCCTTTATTCATTTTACTGACGCCTAATTTGCGATCCTTGAAAGTAATGGGCACTTCAGCAATTTTGAACCCCAGTTTCCATGCAGCAAATTTCATTTCAATCTGAAAGGCATAACCTACAAAACTGATACCATCCAGGTTCATAGCTTCCAATACTTTTTTTGTATAGCAGACAAATCCCGCAGTAGGGTCTTTTACAGGCATCCATGTGATAATTCTTGTATATAGGGAAGCCCCTTTTGACAAGGCAATTCGGTTGGCAGGCCAATTCTCTACAGCCCCCCCCTTTACATAACGACTACCAATGGCTAGGTCGGCACCATTCTTACAAGCCAAATATAAATTTTGGAGGTCGGAGGGATTATGTGAAAAATCGGCGTCCATTTCAAAAATAAACTGATACCCTTTATCCAATGCCCATTTAAAACCGTGGATATAAGCAGTTCCCAGTCCCAGTTTTCCTTTTCGCTCTTCTAAAAACAAAACACCAGGATATTTTTCAAATAGTGATTTTACAATAGCGGCTGTTCCATCGGGAGAATTATCATCTATAATCAGCACATGAAAATTCAATTGCATTCCAATGACAACATTGATAATATTTTCAATGTTTTCTTTCTCATTGTAAGTAGGTATAATGACAATTTTTTCCAATATACGAGGCAGGGTTTCAACCTCAAATTTAAGTATTTCCTATTAATAGTATTATAAGAAATTTAATATCCTATTCTTTAATTATTTTTTAACAAGGCCCTATTCAGTATTTCTGTCAATTTAAGCTTTGTATGGAGGGGGAAATCACCCTTCATCATCCAATCGTAGTATTGAGGTTCTGATTTAAGTACATCCTCCACGGGACGCCCTTTGAATTTTCCGAAATTGAATATTTCGCGTCCCTTGTCATCATACCCAAATCGGCGGGCGTAGTCAACAATTTTTTCTTCTCCAATAACAGACAATATACTATCGACTGTATTCCCCAATTGCTTGTAGCGATCCATTTGAGATTCCAGCACTTCTACCGTAGCAAGAATATCAGCCTCGGCACTATGTGCGTCTACCAATTCTTTATTACAATAAAATTTATACGCCGCTGTCAAGGTGCGAGGCTCCATGCTATAAAAAACATGTTGTACATCAACCATTCTACGGGTAGTAAGGTCAACTTCCAAACCAGCTCTTAAAAACTCTTCTACTAAAATGGGTATATCAAATCGGTTGCTATTGTATCCACCCAAATCGCATCCCTCAATGAATTGTTTAATTTCATTGCCCGATTGCTTGAATGTAGGGGCATCTTTCACCATCTCATTGGTAATACCATGAATATCGCTGGCTTCTTTAGGAATGGGTATCTGCGGATTTAATAATTTCCGTTTATTAATACGAGTACCATCCGGCATTAGTTTAACCATCGCAATTTCCACAATACGGTCGTTCGCCAGATTTACGCCGGTGGTTTCGAGGTCAATAAATGCGATAGGTTTTAATAATTGTAACATAATGAGGTAGTGGGTTCAATTTGATTTTGCCGAAAAATGGCTGAGAAAGTAATTTTTTTTAAGTTTCTCCGTTATATAGTCATCATTTATCTTTGCAAAATAGTTTTTTACCTTCAATTAAAACAAAATGAAAAAAATAATTTTTACGATGCTGGTGCTTTTCAGTCTAGCAATGCTTTTGAATAGTTGTGCTAGCAGCCGTAAATCAGGTTGCCCAATGACAGAACGTATCATTCATTAATACTAAATATGAACTGGATCGCATTGACTGATGCAGAGCAGCTAACTGCCCTCATAAAACACTCTTCTCAAAAACCGCAGGTAATATTCAAACATAGTACCCGATGCAGCATCAGCAGCATGGCAAAAGCCCGATTAGAGCGTTCTCCGACGCCAGATGGAGTAGATTTTCATTATCTGGACCTCCTACAATACAGGCAAATTTCCAATTCTCTTGCAGCTCAATTTGACGTATTGCACGAATCCCCTCAAGTGCTTTTACTTATAAAGGGCGAATGTGTATATGCCGAAAGCCAATCTGGCATTTCGATGGAAGACCTTTTGGAACACTTAAATAGCAAATAAACAGTCATTATATACTATTTTTGTGCCTCAATTATAAAGTTCAAGTGACCAAAACTAATCAGCACGAAAACGAAAGGTTTGAAGCCTTATTCCAATATGCCTCGATGGGCATACTGGTTGCCAATAGTGAGGGCTCCATTATACTTGCAAATAATTACCTCTTATTACAGTTTGGCTACGACAACAGCGATGAATTAGTGGGTAAAAAAATTGAAACCCTTATCCCCAGCCGCTATCACCCGCACCATGTAGGCAAAAGAGATGAGTACATGGCTACCCGCGAGAGAAGACCAATGGGTATTGGTCGTGATTTATATGGCTTGCGGAAGGATGGAAAAGAATTTCCGGTAGAAATCAGTCTCAGTAATTATAATTCGACTGAAGGTGTTTGCTCTATTGCATTTGTCATAGATATCTCAAAGCGAAAGGAAATAGAGCAGGCGCTGATGAAGCAAAAGGAGCAATTGGCTGATATCAATAGTAAAATCGAAGAACTCAATAATGATCTAGAGGAAAAAGTAGAATTGCGTACACAGCAATTGCAAAATGCAATGCTAGAATTGGAAGCATCTAGAGATGAACTCACCAATGCCCTCGGTAAGGAAAAAGAATTAAGCGACCTCAAGAGCAGATTTGTTTCCATGGCATCACATGAGTTTAGAACCCCACTCAGTACAATACTTTCTTCCGCTTCGCTAGTAGCCAAGTATACCGAATCGGAAGAACAAGACAAGCGTGACAAACATATTAAAAGAATCAAATCGGCTGTAAATAACTTAACCGATTTACTCAATGAGTTTTTGTCCATTGGTAGAATTGAAGACGGAAAAATTACCGCCAATTTCACCGATTTTAATATCAAGGAAATGCTCACGGAAATTAGTTCTGAAATACAAGGAATTTCCAAACTAGGACAGACCATTCAATATGAACATTCAGGAAATGATATGGTGCATCTCGATGTTTCGCTACTAAGGAATGTCATCTTCAATCTCCTTTCCAATGCAATAAAGTTTTCTCCAGAAAATGCCCCTATCCTACTTTCCACCAAAGTGCAGGAAAAAGACATTTGCATTAGAGTGAAGGATGCTGGTTTAGGTATTTCTGTAGAAGATCAAACCCATCTTTTTGAACGCTTTTTCAGAGGAGCCAATGCCACTAATATCCAGGGTACAGGCTTAGGACTTCATATTGTAAGTAAATACATCGAATTGATGGAGGGTAGAATTGATTTTGAGAGCAAATTGGAGGAAGGAACAGAATTTATCATTAAATTTAATCAATAAAAACTTTTCTTTTAAATTGCGCTATGAAACATTTATTGCTAATTGAAGATAATGATGAAATAAGGGAGAATACTGGTGAAATTTTGCAGTTGGCAGGATACCATGTTAGAACTGCCGAAAATGGCAAAGTGGGCGTTGAAATGGCTATTCTTAAAAAACCCGACCTGATTATCTGTGATATAATGATGCCTGTTTTGGATGGATATGGCGTCTTACACCTGATAAATAAAAACCCCGAACTAAGCGGCATTCCCTTTATTTTTCTAACTGCCAAGGCTGAACGAGGTGACTTTAGAAGAGGCATGGAAATGGGTGCAGATGATTATATCACTAAACCATTTAATGATACTGAATTATTAAGTGCAGTTGAAAGCAGACTACATAAAACTGCCTTACTAAAAAAGGATTATGCACCTACGGCACAAGGAATGCAATCTATGCTGAGCGATTTTGGTGGACAGAAAGCTTTGGATCAATTGAAAGAGCATAGGAATATGAATTCCTACAAAAAGAAACAAGTAATTTACTCCGAAGGGAACCACCCAGGAAGGTTATTTTATATTGAAAGTGGTAAGGTTAAAATATTTAAAACAAATGATGACGGTAAAGAACTAACCGTAGGATTATACAGCGAGGGAGACTTCCTAGGTTATACTGCACTTTTGGAGCAAACTGTATATAAAGAGACCGCGGAAGCAATTGAAGACACTGAATTAACCATAATACCCAAAGAAGAATTTGAAAACCTGATATCAAACAATCAGGAAGTGGCCAAAAAATTCATTCAATTATTGGCTAAAAATGTGACGGAAAAAGAAAGTCAGTTATTAGGACTAGCTTATAATTCACTTCGCAAGCGAGTAGCAGATGCTTTGATTACTTTGCAATACAAATTCAAAAAAAGCAACGACGAAAAATTTTCCATTCACATATCTAGAGAAGACCTGGCCAATATTGCTGGTACTGCAACAGAATCCTTGATTAGAACATTAAGTGATTTTAAAAGTGAAAAGTTAATAGAGATTAAGGACGGCAATATTTCCATCCTAAATGAGAAGAAACTAACAGCCATGTTGAACTGATTTTAAAGTACCGATAAGAGGTACTTATTGAAATCGATTTTTACCTTGATAAAATCTCTTTCCAGGTACTCCATTTCATTACGAAGTTTTTCCTGTTTTTTCAATTTAATATCGGCTGGCTGACGGGCGCTTATACCCACTTGTTTAAGTAAACTTTCCTGCTCATGTATATCATGGCGCAATTCATCCATAAATTCATCTTTAATGATGAATAGGTTTTGAAAATGCTCAGCCAAGGGTAAAAATTCCTTATCAGAACGAAGGTCCAATACCTCAGACAATCGATTTTTTAAATACGCGTTTTCCTGCTTGAAAAATTCAAGCAGACGCTCCCAACTCCTAATCTCGAAATGAAATTGTGCATACTTACCTGGCGCTATTAAAACTTCATTTTCCATAATATTCATCTACTCCCTCTTCAATTGAAAGGAACACTCCCATTAATTAATGCAATTTATTTTTTTGGATGTTTTTTTTATATAATTTACATCAGCCTATAGGATGATATTTATCATGGCAGATGAACACAACCTTGAACAACCATCTGTTTTCCTTGTAGAGAAGGACTTAAAGGACTTAAGTATGGTATTCCCAATCCTAAGCCCCTAATTATTAACAAGCAAGCCATTATTGTCATCATATAAGGGTACATTTTCCGAATCTTCTGCCGTATGGATAAACTAATGAAATTTCCAAAATAAGCTACTGACCACATAACAGGTAAAGTTCCCAGTCCGAAAGAAGCCATAAATACAACACTATGTAATACGTCCCCAGTAGCAATCGCACCAGCTACTGCCATATATACTAGTCCACATGGCAGCAACCCATTTAATAAACCAATAACAAAAAGAGAAGACTTTGTTTTTTTGAAAAACAATTGTCCAAGCACTGCTCTTAAATATTCAAAAAAACGATTAACTATGCTGGAACTTTTTTTTCCTATATTTTTAGGAAGCAGGATAAATAACAATATAACCAATCCTGCAAGTATGGATACCCACTGCTGCCATCCAAATAAAGCAGCACTTTGTCCAATCAAGCCAAATAAAAGTCCGAAAACAGCATAGGTAACTACCCTGCCAGCATTATATAAAAAAGCACCAATAAACTTAGACCCTGGATTACCGCTTAGTGGCAAGGAAAGTGCTAAAGGTCCGCACATGCCAATACAATGAAAGCTACCGAGCGCCCCAATAGAAAAAGCTGCTAGAATAAGCGCTATCATTTGATGTGAGATTTATGTTGCAATTGCCCTTTTTTATACAAGTGTAAATAAAAAAGGAAGGCAGACACTAAAAAAGGCAAGCCATAAATAAGCCCAGTTTTTACATCATTTAAATACAAAAAATAACCAATAATACAGATTGATCCTATTGTCATCAATGCAAGTCCAATTTGTTCTTTGAACCAAGCAATACAATATCCTATCATTGGCAGCAGCACAATAATTAAAAAGGGAAACCATGATTTACCCTCGCCTTTGACCTGCTCTGGCATTCCATCTCCAAATGTATATAGCAGAAAAAAAATGCTTACAAATAGGCCTACGGTTTGTGCCATTAATTTATAAAAGCGTAGCTGATGTGCCTGTTTTTTATGTTGACTCATAACTGAATTTTTTTCTCGTAATAATAATGTACAGCAGCTACTTCCCAACTCAAATGCAACTCATATAATCCTTTGTACTTTTTGGGCAATTCAATTTTTAATAGAAGCTGCTGAATGTCAAATGGAAGATTGATGTCTTTATTTTTGTCGGAAGGACAATATAATACTGCAGTGCCTGTGATTTTTTTATCTGTAAATTCTTTAGGAAATAATATTTCTAATTGATTGTCGTGAATAGTACAATTTACAGCTTCCGACAAGGCAGCTGTTCTGCTAGACTCATCTATCTTTTGCTGATACTTTAATTCCTGGGAATAATAATCGGGGGTTACTAAATCTGCATTTTCGCCAGAAGCCTTTACCATAAGGATAACAATGCCTACTACAAAAGCTCCATAGGCAAACATTAATTTATATCCCCAGTTCATAATTTATAAATTTATCAGTTATAAATTTCAGGCCCAATGAATCGGGCTGAAACTGTTTTTATTTTCTTTCCCTTGGTATATAAGCCAACCCTTATTTCAGTTTTCCAGCTTTTAACATCCGACCGATTTAATTTTACAAAGAATTGAATAGCGCTATAATCTTCTTTCTTCACCACCAGTGAACTGCTTCCTACCTGTGTAATTTCGCCCGGCAAATTTTCCAATTTCAATTCAATCGAAATGTCCTTATGCGTTTTATTGGCCAATTTTAGATTATACAAATTACTTATTCTTCCGTCCGGCAAAGAGGTGTAAGTCATACCAGTAGTTCTCATCAATCTAACATCCAAGTCATTCCTACTAAACAATAAAAATGTTAATAGCCCCAATAATAATGTCAATACTATTGAATAGGCTTTTATCCTTCTTGTAAACTTCAATTGAACCCCGTTAGATATACTATTATCAGATGCGTACCGAACCAGTCCCTTAGGCTTTTGAACACCCTCCATAATAGCATCACAAGCATCGCTACAAGCAGTACAATTTACGCATTCCATTTGAGTGCCATTCCTAATATCAATTCCAGTTGGGCAAACCCGAACGCAGGCAAAGCAATCAATACAATCGCCCACATGGTGAGTTTCATTATTATCTTCTTCAGATTCTTTCCGAAATTTTTCTCTTGGCTCTCCGCGTTTATAATCGTAGGCAACAACAATTGAATTCTTATCTAATAAAACGCCTTGCAATCGACCATAGGGACAAACCACAATACAGGCCTGCTCTCTGAACCACCAATAGACAAAAAAGAAAATACTTGTAAAAATCAAAAGAGAAACAAGCGTTCCTATATTAGCAGCTGGATCCTTGATATCTGCTATCAACTTATCCATGCTAATGAGATACGCCAAAAAAAAGTTCGCAATGATGAAAGAAAGTAAGAAAAATACAAGGAATTTCACAACACGCTTTCTAATCTTCTCGCCATTCCAAGGCATTGATTTCAATTGCTTTTGCTTTGCTGCATCGCCATCAAGCCAGTATTCAATTTTGCGGAATACCATTTCCATAAAAATGGTTTGTGGGCAAGCCCATCCGCAGAAAATTCTACCAAAAACTACCGTAAACAAAATAACAAATACCACAAAGGTCAACATGGCAATACCGAAGATGAAAAAATCCTGGGGCCAGAAAATCATTCCAAAAATGATGAATTTTCTTTCCAGCACATTCAACATGAAAAGTGGTTCATCATTTACCTTTATAAAAGGCAAGGAGAAAAATACAATCAAATAGAAAATACTAAAGTATGTCCTTAAATTATATAATCTCCCTTTCGGTCGTTTAGGGTTAATAAAATTTCGCTTCCCTTCTTTTGAAATGGTTGCTACTGAATCGCGGAAAGACCCCTTCTGATCAACCACCATATCTCCTGCCATTATTGAATACTCCCTTTTATTTTAAATCATTTTACTTTATCATTTACAAGAGCAGCTTTTGCTAAAGAATCCTTGGGTTTAGCATTGGCTGAATCTGTTGCAGCTTTTACTTCTTCTACGTACATGTCACCCTGAGGTGCTTTTGGATTGGCAGGGTTGCTTCCTCTTAAACTCTTTACATAACTGGCCAACAAACTGATTTCCTTTGGATTGAATTTAATAATCCATGATTGCATTCCTTTATCAGGATACCCAATTTTAATGGTTTTGAAAACATCATTCAATGAGCCTTTGTGAATCCAGTATTCATCAGTCAGGTTTGGACCAGTAGCACCTTCTGCATGAGCACCATGACAAGGCGTACAATTTGTCATGAATAGCTCTTTACCTTTTGCTATGCCAGTTGCATCTGCCATTGGCACATTTGTTTCATCTATTTTATCCTTATTCTGAGCCTCATAAATATCTTTTTGAATTCTTGCTTTTTCCATCTCTGCAGCATATTCCTGTGTTGGGTTTTTACCATATCCCAAAACCTGAAAATTGAACAAGTAGATAACCGCCACTAAAATAGTGATATAGAAACCATATTTCCACCATGGTGGTAATGCATTGTCCAATTCTTTGATGCCATCATAGTTATGGTCAAGCAACACATCTTCTTCTTTTTCCACTGGAGTAGCTTGAGTAAAAATTTTCTTGTCGATATTGGCCCACCAAATACTTAAGGATGATTTGGCATTTTTAGTTTCAGGAAGTAATTCGGCCTGTAACCTTTTAATCAATACCAATAAAAATAAAATAGCAATGACTTCTATACCGATTACTCCTGCAAAAATCCAGAAGCCTTCAGAAGACAATCCGCCATAATTAGGAACAGTTTTTACTACTTCGGTACCTTGAGCAAATGAAAACTGCGAAATCATCATCATGCCGATTAGTAAAACAGAAGCTGCAATGCCTGATTTTTTTGATTCCTTGTGTTTATTGAGAGACTGACGGCTCAATTGTATTAGTACAGTTCCCAGTCCCCATACAACAAAAGCCAATGCACCTGCAACAATAACAAGCAACAAAGCCAATTGATTGCTGCCCGAAGTAACTGTTTTTTCGGCAGTGGCTGGTGCCTGTGCGAGGGATGGCATCACTGTGCATGCTAAGATAGTGGCAGCAATGATTTTTCTCTTTATAGATGAAACAAATAGCATATAAATTAAATTATGAGTTTAAGTTAGTTAATTCCTCTTTTTCAAATGGGATGTTCGACAATTCATTAATTCTGTCTTTCTTCATCCGCTTTACCATAATCAGCAATACAACAAAAAACAGAAAGAAGATTACCAATGAAATAATTGGGTATATATTGGCATTCGTTAATGTTTCTGCGTATTGTTTGATAAACTTGAACATATAGTTGTTAAGGTTTAGGTTGTTTTGAAATGTCTTTGCCCAATCTTTGCAGATAAGCTATCACCGCAATAATTTCTTTATTGGGAGAAACGCGAATACTGTCAATTTTAAGGTTAATCGAAATGCCTCTTGCCTGCCCCATCAAGTCCTCATTAGCATATTTCTCATACCCTTTTTCATAAGGAACTCCTAATGTACGCATGGCATTGATTTTAGCAGCGGTACTGGCGGTGTCAATATTCTGCTCAATCATAAATGGATAAGGAGGCATAATGGAACCTTCACTCATTGATGATGGTTCTCTTAAGTGACGGAAATGCCAACCATCCGATTTCTTCAGATTACCAGTACCCTCTCTAGCCAAATCCGGACCAGTACGTTTGCTACCCCACTGGAATGGATGATCATAAACAAATTCACCGGCCTTGCTATATTCTCCATACCGCTCTGTTTCACTACGGAATGGTCTTACCATTTGAGAGTGACATACATAACAGCCCTCTCTCAGATAAATATCTCTACCTTGTAATTCAAGTGGAGTATATGGTTTAACACTAGAAATAGTAGGGATATTCTCTTTGATAAGGAAAGTAGGCACCAATTCTATAATACCTCCAATCAATATCACTACCAAACTAAGGATCATTAATTGTATTGGTCTTCTTTCAATCCAGCGATGCCAGTGTTCACCTGCATGTGCATGGTGTTCTTTTTCTAATGGAGCAGCTTCTGCTTCCTCATTAGCCAACAATGAACCTGATTTTACAGTTTTAATGATGTTATATACCATGATTAATGCACCTATTAGGTATAATGCACCACCCAATGAACGCATTGCATAGAATGGTTTCATATAGGTTACAGTTTCTAAGAAAGTATATTTCAATTGACCTGCTTCTGTGAATTGTTTCCACATAGAACTCTGTGTAAACCCTGCCCAATACATAGGAATAGCCCAGAATAGCATACCTAAAGTACCCAACCAAAAATGGTTATTGGCTAGTTTTTTAGAATATAAATTAGTGCGGAAAATTCTAGGAATCAGCCAATATATAATACCGAAGGTTAACATACCATTCCAACCCAATGCACCAATATGAACGTGTGCTACTATCCAATCGGTAAAGTGCGCTACTGCATTGATATTTTTCAAAGAAAGCATAGGGCCTTCGAAAGTGGCCATACCATAAGCGGTAACCGCTACTACCATGAATTTTAAAATAACATCATCTCTTACACGATCCCAGGCGCCTCTCAATGTTAGCAAACCATTGATCATACCACCCCAACTAGGGAAGATTAACATAAAGGAGAATGCAACCCCTAATGACTGTGCCCAGTTAGGAAGTGCAGTATATAACAAATGGTGAGGACCTGCCCAGATATACAGGAAGATCAAAGCCCAAAAGTGAATGATTGAAAGTCGATAAGAATATACCGGGCGATTGGCCGCCTTCGGCATAAAATAATACATTAAACCTAAATAAGGAGTTGTTAGGAAGAAAGCAACGGCATTGTGTCCATACCACCATTGTACCAATGCATCTTGTACACCAGCATACCAGCTATAACTCTTAAATAAAGAGACAGGAAGTTCAAAAGAGTTTACGATGTGTAGTACCGCAACGGTAACAAATGTGGCGATGTAAAACCAGATGGCAACATACAAGTGCTTTTCGCGACGTTTGATAATAGTACCAAACATATTCCATCCAAAAATTACCCACATAACTGCAATGGCAATATCAATTGGCCATTCCAATTCCGCATATTCCTTACCGGTAGTAAGACCCAATGGTAAGGTTATGGCAGCACAAACAATAATGGCTTGCCAACCCCAGAAATGAATTTTGCTCAGCGTATCGCTGAACATCCTTGCTTTACAAAGGCGTTGCAAAGAATAATAAACGCCCATAAAAATACCATTACCCACGAAGGCGAAAATCACAGCATTGGTATGCAATGGCCTCAACCTACCAAATGAACCATATTGAGTAATGTTTAGGGCTGGAAAAACCAGTTGCAGTGCTATGAATAAGCCCGCCAGCATACCTACTGCACCCCAAAGGATGGTAGCGAATGCAAAGTTTTTAACTATCCGGTTGTCGTAATAAAATTTTTCTACCTGCATTAGTTTGTTATTTGGTTTGATTTGAATTTACTGATTTGGGTTCCGATTCCTTGGGGGTATCGTCGAATAACATGCGCACCGAGGGGGTATAGTCATCGTCGTACTGACCAGTACGTACACTCCATAAAAATGCAGCCAAAAAACTGGCTGCTACTAGGATGCTGATTCCGATAAGTACAAAAAGTGCGCTCAAAGCTATAGTTTATAATTGTTCCAAAAATAAAATTGTGGTTCATCTCCCCAACTGACCATTGTCAAATGAAAACATGATTAAAATCAGTTCGATTTACAAACCTTTATTCCTTGCAGTCCAATAAGTTAGCAAAAATGTGATCAAAATAATACTAATGGTACTGGCTGGCATTAAAATGGCGGCAACCACTGGCGCCAGTTTAGCCTGTACTGCAAAAGACAGTCCTACTATATTGTATAAGATTGACAGTATAAATACAGCTGTTATAATTTTCTTACCGGATCTGGCAAATGCCAAGAATTTGCCGATTTTATGAACTTCTGCTCCATCCAGTATGGCATCACAGGCGGGCGAAAACCTACCGGTATTATCACTCACTGATATGCCTGTATCACTTTGCATCAACGCCCCAGCATCGTTCAGTCCATCTCCTACCATTAAAACTTTTTTACGATCCGCCTGTAATCCTTTGACATAATCTAGCTTTTCCTGAGGTGATTGCTGAAACAATAAAGGAACTCTTTTGCCAAATAATTTCTCCAAATTAGGTTTTTCTCTGTTATTATCACCAGACAAAAGATGAATTGTATAATTATCCTTCAGTAATTCCTGTATAGCAGGTGCCAGTTCCTGACGGTATAAATTACCAAATTCGAATTTACCCAAGGTTTGATTATTAATGGCAACATACGCATGCGTACCTGTATCAGTAGGCAGATTAGTCTGAACTCCCTTGCTGATAAAGGCTGCTGAGCCTATACTAACTGTTGACTGGTTAATTCTGGCAGTCAAGCCACTACCAGCATATTCATGAAAATCTTCTACTAACACTGAATCACCTTCCGTAGTTCCAGCCCAAGAATAAATCATTTTACTGAGCGGATGGGAGGATTGACGAGCTGCATTCTTGATAAGCCATTTCTCTTTTTCATCTAATACGTTACCAACAAAGGAAATACTTGTTCCCCGATGATTGGTGATGGTGCCTGTTTTATCAAAAACAATGCTGTCGATTCTTGCAAGGGTTTCAATAACCGAACTGTTTTTTAAAAACATTTTATTTTTTCCAAAAACCCTCAACATATTACCATAGGTAAAAGTGGCCGTTAATAATAAGGAGCAAGGACATGCCACAATTAACACAGAAGTAAGAGCAGGCAATATTTTACTAGGGTCATTGACCCACCAATAAGCTACTGCAATGGCGGCAACAGAAAAAAGTCCCAACGTAAAGTACTTGCTCCAAGGGTGGATATAGGATTTGTCTACATTTTTAGTATGTGCAAATACTTCATTATTCCAAAGCTGAGTGATATAACTCTGTGAAACATCTTTCACCACTTCCAATTCAATTGTACTGCCCAATTGTTTACCACCGGCATATATCAAATCGCCGGACTGCTTTTTCACAGGTGTATTTTCACCACTCACAAAACTATAATCGATACTGGCCTCGCCCTTCAATAGAATGGCATCTGCAGGTACCATCTCCTCATTTCTTAGCAGAATATGATCCCCTGTTTTTAATTTGGTTACAGGTATGTTTAATTCTTCTTTGTTTTGTATGATGGTAACGCCCAATGGAAAATAGGAGCGGTAATCGCGGTCAAATGAAAGGGAATCATAGGTGCGATTTTGAAACCACCTGCCCACCAGCATAAAAAATACAATGCCCGTACCAGAATCTAAATATCCAGCCCCCGTACCACCAATGATTTCATAATAACTCCTTGCATAAGTAACTACAATTGCCAATGCAATGGGTGTATCAATATTCAGGTATTTTTGTCTAATGCTTTTATAGGCAGATTCAAAAAAGCCAGTAGCACTAAAGAATAATACAGGAAGTGAAAGTGCCAGATTAAGCCAAATAAATGTCGTTTTCAGTCCATGTAATTCTATGTTCCCAGAAGCAAAGTATTCGGGAAAACTCAACATCATAATATTCGCAAAACAAAATCCCGCAACGCCGATTTTGTAAATCTGCATTTTATTGAACCCTGTCTTATTTTTCTTCACCGTGTCCTGTAAACTTATTTCGGGTTCGTACCCAATAAATGCAAGCAATTCTACTACTTTTCGAAGAGAAATAAGTTGTGGATTAAAAACAATGAAAACTTCTTTTTTCTGAAAATTAGATTGAGATGTGATGATGCCTGGGTCAATCCGATGCAAATTTTCCAACAAGAAGATACAAGAAGAGCAATGCATTTGCGGCAATAGAAAAGTAACATTAATTTGCAAATCGCTATTGAACTGAACCAGTTTTTTTATAACATCGGCATCCTCTAAATAAGCAAATTTTTCAGAAACAAATTTCCCCATGGCTTTAATACCAGGGGTTTTATCTAATTCATAATAATTACAAAGATTATTCTCATTCAATAAGAGATAGACCTGTTTACATCCATTACAACAGAAAGATTTTTCATCTACCTGTATGCTGTTATCTGCGGTGTCGCCACAATGGTAACAAGGACTAGTATTAATCGGTGTATTGGTATTCATTGCCATAGCTAATATAATAAAAACACCGCAAACTATACTGTTGCGGCATTATTGCGTAACAAAAAACCTTAGCCTAGTTAGGACGCTGCCCTTATTTATTTTTTGAGACAGGCTTAACTTCAAAAAAATTACCTGTAAGCTCTTTAAACGCTTTTTCAATTTCTTTAATCCTTTCCCGCAAATAATCGCGGGTCCTTTTTGCGTCTAGCTCGAACTTATTATCCGATTTATTATTCGCCTTAGTATTTTTTAATGCCGATTTCATTACAACTTTTTTATTTCTTAGTCTTTAAAGGGATTGGGCCGCTGCAAAATAGGGCTCCGCTATACAACCATTTTATCCTTTTACAGCTACTTACCGCTTCTTTATTTTTAATGGAAACCAGCAGTTTGATAACAATCTTCAACTACTTGCAAGCACTGAAATAGATTAATGGCAAGGTAAATAGGTACTGATGGTCAAAGATGTAGTAAATAAGGAGAGTATGGAATGATTAGTATCAAATTGTCATATGACTGTTATCAGTTCAATGGCAGGACTTCAAATATGGATTCATTAAGAAAATATTATTTTTTTTCAAACAACCATTTGAAAGGCTGATGCATAGCAGGCTTTGACGTCAAATTAAATCGAGCAATACTGTTATTTTTCAATGCCATGATTAATTCTTCAATATCATCTGTCACTAAAAACAAGTCCCTGTCGGCTGGTAAAATAGTACCTCCGGCTTCCATATTTTCAATATGAGCTATCAAATCTTTGTGAAATTCTTTATCGAAAATAATAACGGGAAAAAGGTTGATTTTTTTTGTTTGTATTAAAGTGAGGGCTTCAAAATATTCATCGAGTGTACCAAAACCTCCAGGCATCACTATAAATGCATATGAGTACTTAATCAAAAGTGTTTTACGTACAAAAAAGTAGCGGATACTTACCCATTTATCTAGCCAGATATTAGGTTTTTGCTCCATGGGCAACACAATATTGCAGCCCACACTTTTTCCACCCACCTCTTTGGCTCCTCGATTGGCAGCTTCCATAATACCAGGGCCTCCCCCTGTCATAATGGTAAAACCCAACTGTGCTATTCGACCTGCAATTTCTCTGGTCTTCTCATAATAAGGATGCCCTTCCTTAAATCGGGCTGATCCAAATATGGTAACACAGGGCCCTGCAAAATGCAAGGCCCTGAACCCTTTAATAAATTCAATGAAAACTTTACAAGTAAAAGTAAATTCCTTCCAACGGCTTTGGGGACCGGATAAAAATATTATTTCAGATTTAACCATGGGATTATTTATATACAAACCTAGGCATTCCTTTCGAAGCCGATAGTAGTAACGGCGCAAACATTACCCTTTCCTAGCTGGTTTGCGATTCCCTAATTCAAATCTTCGCTACAAACGCTTCAAATTCAGCTTGAAGCTCCCCAAAAATCTTTTCCTCTCCCAACACTTTGCCTTTAAATTGAGAATAAAGATTTAATTCCTCAATACTGATATCTTGAGCAGTCAATTCCATTTCGGCTGCATTGGTTTTAAGATGACGTTTTATATCATGCTTCAACTCACTAATTTTTTCATCTTGCACAATGAACTGATTTTGAAAATGCTCAATGGACTGTGCCAATTCTTTGGAAGGTTGCTTACCGGCTATTTCTGTTAGCTGGTTTTTATAATTCAATAATGAATCTTTTAAGCTGCGGAGTTTTTCCACCCACTCTGTATGTTCTATTCCGAGGTTTTTTGTACTAACAGTAGGCATGTGATTAATTTTAGATGTTATTAATGATGTGACAATAATGGATTATTTACCAATACTTCTTCATGATAAGTAACCTGTGATTTAATAGAATTTGTAACAATGCAATGTTGATGTGTTTTGATTAATATATCGGCCAATTTTGTTCGGTCAGCTGCTGCTGCAATTTCAATTATCGGGTACACATCAATAAAAGCAAAAACGAGGTGATTCCTTTCAGGCTGAATATGGCCAATAGCACTTAATTCAAAATGAACCAACGCTACTCCTTGTTTTTCTGCAATCGATAAAAAAGTAGTCATAAATGAACTGCACAAAGCACCGAGCAATAAATGTTCTGGTCCCCATTTATCAGGAATTCCACCAGAGAATACGGCAGGAGTAGCTACATAAATTTTGTCTTTCACATCCTTTGCAGTGACGATTCCTTCTCTGCCGCTCAACCAGTTGAGATCGACTTTGAAAAAATAGTGATGTGGGGCCGTCTTGCGTAGCATCTCTCCTTATTTAGTGAATGGCTGACCTTTGCTTAACAAATATCATTTCTCATACAGCAATTAAAAATGAGCAGAAGCATATATTCAAATGATATAAATCAGAAAGCAGCATTTCTACTAAATAACCAATGCTAATTAATCATCCTGCCAATTGCCTGTATAATTGCCAACGAATTGCATTACCAAAATCGGATATATAGCATCGTTACCAATAATAATATGGTGATGATCAAAGCCCAATGCTGCAACGAAATTTTAAACATTGAGGCATCAACTTCCATTGCATTTGCTTTAGATCTACCTGGTACATCCAGCCAACTAACGCCGATAATAATAAACATGGTAAAGAAAAATACCCACCCCATTTGAACCAAGAAAGGAATTTCATAATATCCATCTGCATTTAAAAAAGCCGTATACAGGAATGTATCATGACCCGCTATTCCAGGCAGGTATTTATCAAATAATATGGCCAGTAATACCCCGCCGATAATACCTGAAATGGCGGCTTTGGAGGTTGTCTTTTTCCAGAAAAAACCTAACAAGAATACAGGGAATATCGCAGGAGAAATATAGCCTGTATATTTTTGAATAAATTCAAATCCACCCTTAGTTCCAATACCCAGGCTATCTTGCCAGTTGATTAAAATCGCAATGATTAAAGAAATTACTACTGCCCATCGTCCCATTTTAACCATGGTATTTTCTGTTGCCTCTTTTTTCAAGTATTTTTTAAAAATATCAAGGGTGTATATGGTAGATATGCTATTGGACTTCCCCGCCAATGATGCTACGATGGCCGCAGTTAAAGCTGCCATGGATAAGCCTCTTAATCCGGTAGGCAAAAATCCTACAACAGCTGCATAGGCATTGTCTTCTCTAAAAACTCCGTTGGTAAGCATTTGTTGTTGCAATTCACCGTTTTGGTGTAAAACATAAGCAGCAATACCAGGCAATACCACTAATAAAGGCATTAATAATTTAAGAAAAGCAGAAAACAAAATACCTGTACGGGCTGTTTTTAAATCCGCCCCCAATGCTCGTTGTGTAATATATTGATTGCATCCCCAATAATTGAGATTGGCAATCCACATACCCCCCGCCAACATAGCCAATCCAGGTAAACTAATATAGTGATTGACTTGCGCTGAAGAAGTATTGGGACCAGGCTTATCAAAAATCATGTGAAAATGATCAGGTGCTGATTTCATTAATTGATTAAAGCCTGCAATAAAATCCTTGCCATATCCAAATTTTTCGCTCACCACCGTAAGCGCAATATAAGAGGTAATTAAACCACCTGCAATTAATACCAATACTTGTATTACATCGGTATAACCAATCACTTTCATCCCCCCTAGTGTAATGACTAAAGCAAATATGGCCAAGGCAATCATGATGAGATGAAAGTGCCCACCACCGCTCAAGTTATCAATTGCGATTGTACCCAAGTATAATATAGAAGTAAGATTGACAAAAATGTATAGAAACAACCAAAATATGGCCATGATCATGGCGACTGTTTCATTGTACCTGGTTTTTAAAAACTGGGGCATTGTAAAAATCCTGTTCTTCAAATAGATGGGCATAAAGAACACTGCTACAATGATTAAAGCAATAGCGGCAATCCATTCATAAGCTGAAATGGCAATACCCAATTTAAATCCATTGCCACTCATGCCAATAAATTGTTCTGCAGAAATATTAGATGCTATCAAAGAAGCTCCAATAGCCCACCAGGTCAATTGGCCTTCTGCGAGAAAAAAATCAGTGGCCGAATTTTGTGCTGATTTTTTTTTGCGATAAATCCAAAAACCATAGCCAGCAACCAGCAAGAAATAAATTAGAAAAACAATATAATCCAGGGTTTGTAATGAATTCATGAAGCAGCTTTTAGTTGATATAGAAGGCTAATATAGGGAATAAGTAAAGAAATAGAAGTCGATTTATAAAATAAACAGAACAAGTTGGCTTTTCAAAATACACCCGAATAGGTCATTGTATTACGAACTATTTAACTGTATATTACTGGGCAGTAAAACCCTTATTCATTAAAATCAACAAACATGAACACTTCACTATTCAAACACAAAAAATCCATCCTATTCTTGATAGGAATGCTTTGTACATTCACTTTTTTAAATGTACAAGCACAAAATAAATCGGAACGATTAAAAACTGAAATCACGCAGGCATTAAGCGATTGGAATACCCATGCAAAAAACGGGGACCTCGAAAAATTTATGGCATTGTATGACAACTCGGATAATATTATGTTAGTGGGCTCCGACAGTGGAGAAATCTTTAAAGGGAAGGTTGAAATAAGGCAATGGCTGACTGCTTTGTTGAAGCATGCAGGATTTTCTTGGGAGATGAACAGAATTGATATTGATGGGTACAAAAAAACAGCCTGGGTATTTATAGATGGCTACATGATTGTAAAATGGGATACTGGCCAAAGCAGAAAAGGCCCCTATCGATTTACAGGAATCATGGTAAAGAAAAAGGGCGTTTGGAAATGGAGGCTTTTTGATGGATCCATCCCCAAAGGTGAATAAACAATCTACTTTGTGTAAATAGTAAAAGGCTATACATTTTTATTTGTATAGCCTTTTATTTTATAAAGAGTAAGTGGACTTCACAGACAAAATCTCGAACCAGTTACTAAAGGACATTGAAGTACTATCAGAATTAAAACGATACATTTCACTGCATTAGTATGATTAGAATTTTTATTTGTTATCATTTTTAATAGCAAGACCAATTTTTGCTTTATAATTCTCCTGTATCATTTTAATAAAAGTGTTTTTATCACTTTTCATGATTGCTATTTCAGGACTATCCCTCATTATTGAATTTAGCTCTCTCACATTCTCATCGCTCCAAATAGACAGTTCAACAATAATAGGAGTTAAAGCCAAGCCCTTTTCAGTCAATAGGTACAAGTTTGTTTTTTTATTATCAGGAAGCTGCGTTTTAGTTATAATTCCTAATTCTTCAAGGCATTTTAGCTTAGAAGCAAGTATATTAGTCGCAATGGCTTCATCACTTTCTGTGAAGTCTTTGAAAGTCTTTTTGTCTTCTATTAGCATTTGCTTAATAATAACCAATATCCATTTATCCCCTAGAATATCAAGGGCTGATGTGATCGGACATTGGCATCGAAATTTAATATCCATGTTACTAAAATAATATTTTTACTTGCAAAATGCAATTTATTTTAATTATTACTTGCAAATTGAAAGTTATTTTATACTTTTGCTTGCGAAACAAAAGTAATAATTAAAATTTAAAAAAGATGGAAAATCAAGAAAAAAGCACTGAAGGTGCAAATGCAACAAAGCCAGCGTACATTATGGTGCAAATGAAAGTTGAAAGCCTTGACGAACTAATGCAACGTTATGCACAATTTGCAATTCCTATTTTGCAAAAACATGGTGGACAAATGATTGCTGGTACTCCTGCTCCAAACGTAAAGGAAGGAGATTGGAATGGAAATTGGGCTGCCGTGCTTCAATTCCCAAGCATGGAAGCAGCTGAAGGTTGGTACAACTCAGAAGAGTATAAACCGTACAAAAACCTTCGCATTAATGAACTGCAATCTGAGGCAGGTAGAGTAGTAATTATACCAGGAATGTAATTTGTTGTTTTCACTATTATAAACCAAGCTTAGACAATTTCTAAGTTTGGTTTACTATTTAAAAATTTAATCTCACGTAAAATATGAAAAAAGTATTAGTAACAGGAATATCAGGATTTGTAGGACAGCATTGTGCTGCCGAATTATTAAAAAAAGGCTATGCCGTAAGAGGTTCTGTAAGGAGTTTATCTAGAACAGATGAAGTTGTAAATGGTATAAAAAAAGAAATTGACCCAAATGGTAATTTAGATTTTTGCGAACTTGACCTGATGGAAGACGCAGGTTGGGACAAAGCAATGGAAGGATGTGATTATGTATTACACATTGCCTCACCTTTTGTTGTGAAAGTCCCAAAAGACGAAAATGAATTAATCAAGCCGGCGGTTGATGGTACGTTAAGAGCATTAAAAGCTGCAAAAAAAGCAGGAATTAAAAGAGTTGTGCTTACCTCTTCTACAGTAGCTATGCAGGGTGGGAAACACGGTATTGTAAAAATAAATCAAGATAGTTGGACTGATGTTAATGAGAAAACAGTAACCGCATACTTCAAAAGTAAAACGCTAGCGGAAAAAAGCGCTTGGGAGTTTATAAAAAATCAAACTGGTGATACAAAATTAGAATTAGTGGTTGTAAATCCAGGACCTATTTATGGACCAACCCTTACAGGTAATTTAGCAACTGAGGCAATGGATTTTTTCAAAAAATTAATTACAGGAAAAGTACCTATGTTGCCTCGAGCTTATTCAGTAATGTCGGATGTGAGAGATGTAGCGACTATTCATGTGGCAGCTTTAGCAAATGAAAAGGCAAACGGCAAGCGATTCATTGTTACAACAGAGAAGCCTCATGCAATTCAAGAAATTGCCCAAATTTTAAAATTAAATGGATACGATAAAGTAGGCACCAAATTGGCACCGACTTTTTTACTAAAATTTATGGCAAAATTTAATGATGAAGCTAAAGGTATGTTGCCTTTTATCGGAAACACTATAGAAGCAGATATTAGTGATACAATGCGCACATTTAATTGGAAACCAATGTCCTTTGAAAAAACTGTTCTTGATGCTGCTAAGTCTGTGAAAGCAGTTCTTAACGGCAACGCATAGATTTTTAAATTCAGATTTAATTCTGTTAAATCCTTTTTAGAAATAATATTTTATGTAGTAATTGAAAATCTAGGCAATAGCTTGAAAAAAACAACTTCTTAGACATCGAGGTTCGACTTTCCTATAGAGATAAAACACAAAACCCTTGACTAGCAAGGGTTTTGTGTTAAGTGGAGCCGCAGGGAATCGAACCCTGGTCCAAACATATCCGTCATAAGCTTTCTACATGTTTATTGATGCATTAATTGTAGGGAATTGGCAGGAGCACCACAAACCAACTAATTCCTTAGATGAATAGTCTTATACTGTTGTCACATCATTCAACAGCAGCAGCCCGTTTTCTTTTTGAGTCGGCGGCGGCACATGGTAACAGGCAGACCTGTACGGCGGCCCAAATGGTTACCTAATCAATGATTAAGCAGCCATGGCATACTGAGTATTGCCATTTGAGTTTTGAGTATTCAAGATTAAACTGCAGAGTACACAACGCAGTACATGCTTACACTTACAAAGAACTATGCTGTCAAAACCGGTCGGCCCCGGATATTATGAAATATTAAACTTCAATTTTCAATTAAAAACCTTTACTCAAAGATGATAAAGGGTTGAATATTGTTGAGACTAAAAACATCCAACCTCCAACTTCCAACTTCCAACCTTCATTCTCCAACTACTTCCCTCTTCCCCATCCAAACCAATCGTTACCGTTGGCATACAACATCAATCCCAATAACAACACCATACCTACCACTTGTGCGTATTCCAAAAATTTCTCATTGGGTTTTCTGCCGGTAATCATTTCAATTAAAGTGAATAAGGCATGCCCACCATCCAATGCAGGAATGGGTAGTAAATTCATAAAGGCTAATATGATGGAAAGCAATGCTGTGATATGCCAAAAATGTTCCCAATCCCATGATGGAGCAATGAAGGCCTTGGCCATACCTTTAAAACCTCCCATGCCTTTATAAGCACCAGTGCTAGGACTTAACATTTTTTTGAATTGCTGCACATAAAAAACCAAATCACCCCAGGCTTTATTTACACCAGCAGGGAAAGCTGCCAAAAATCCATATTTGGTCACCGTTAATTTTGCCCAACCCAAGCTATCCAATGTGGCATAATCATCTCCCTGCACTGCAAAAAAGCCCATACGTCCCATACTATCAACTGCCATATCCAATACCTTCTCCTCACCGCTTCTGATGACAGTAAGATTGACCCTTGTATTCTTTTTTGTTATCAACGTATTTTTCAATTGATCGAAAAAGGAAACGTCCATACTGTCTACTTTTTTAATCATATCAAATTTTCTCAAACCTGATTTATAAGCTACTGAAGTATCTTCCAATTGGTATACCATCGAAGGCACCCTTACTCCAATGAAGCCATCTGCATCTTTTCTATTTTCTACAATCTTTCCAATTAAATCTACATCCAATTGTATGGTGGTATCTTTTCCATCGCGCTTTAGTAAAATATTTTTTCCCAAAAATATTTTCTTACGAATGGTTTGTAAATCATCTACCGTATCCCCATCCACCGCAACAATAGCATCTCCATTTCGCAATCCCATTTTATACAAAGTACTATCCTGAATATGCACACCATATTTCAATGAATTAGAAGGCACTTTTTTATCGCCCCATATCATTAAAATAAATGCCCAAATTACAAAGGCTAGTAAAACATTAACGGTTACACCACCCAACATAATAATCAAACGTTGCCAAGCTGGTTTACTTCTAAACTCATAGGGCTTGGGGGGTAATTTCAGGGTTTCTTTATCCAGACTTTCATCTATCATCCCCGATATTTTCACATATCCTCCTAATGGCAACCAACCAATACCATATTCAGTATCGCCCACTTTTTTCTTCACTAAAGAAAACCATGGATCAAAAAATAAATAAAATTTTTCAACCCTGCATTTGAACCATTTGGCAGTGATATAATGTCCAAACTCATGCAGAACAACTAAGATAGATAAAGACAATACCAGCTGTGCTACTGCCAGCCCTATCTCATTCCAGGTAAAAGCTAATAAGACCATTTTGTAAATTAAAATTGAAAATTGATTCGTGCTATAGGTTTATCAAAGAAGCGGCAAAATTACGGGCTTCGCCGTCGCTTTCAAAATATTCTTCCAATGTAGGATTTTTAATATACGTAACCTGCTGCATAGTCTTTTCTACGATAGCAGTCATATCTAAAAAGCCAATTCTATTGCGTAAAAATGCCCAAACGGCTATTTCATTGGCTGCATTCAATACGCAGGGAACATTGCCTGCTTTGTATAAGGCCTCTGTTGCGAGCGCTAAATTTCTGAAAGTTTTAACATCTGGTTCTTCAAATCCCAATACGGGATATTTTTTAAAATCTAAACGAGGAAAGTTATTTTCAATTCTTTGAGGAAATGCCATGGCATATTGAATGGGCAATTTCATATCAGGCAATCCCATCTGTGCTTTGATACTGCCATCGGCAAATTGCACCATGCTATGAATAATACTTTGCGGATGCACGACCACTTGAATTTGATCGGGCTCTAAATTAAAGAGCCATTTTGCTTCAATCATTTCCAACCCCTTATTCATCAAGGTGGCGGAATCAATGGTAATCTTTGCGCCCATTGCCCAATTCGGATGTTGGAGGGCATGGTCTCTTTTTACATTCACCAGAAAATTAGGTTTCTTTCCTAGAAAGGGGCCACCACTTGCTGTTAGAATAATCTTATCAATCGGGTTTCTATTTTCACCCACCAAGCATTGAAAAATAGCGGAATGCTCACTGTCAACCGGTATAATGGGGGCTTTATTTTCTACCGCTTTTCGCATTACAATATCGCCGGCAACCACCAAGGTTTCTTTATTAGCCAGCCCCACAGCTTTTCCTTTTTCTACTGCCCTTAAGGTTGGCTTTAAGCCGGCAAAGCCAACAATGCCAGCCAGCATCATATCATAACTATCGAAATCAGCTACTTCCTCTAATGCAGCTTCGCCTGCAAATACCTTTGTATCTGTGGCTGCAAGTGCTTCTTTTACTTTCTCATATTTCTTCTCATCGCCTATCACTACCGCATTGGGCGAAAATTCTAGTGCCTGTTGAATCAGCAAATCATCATTGCTTTGTGCAGTAAGTATCTCGGCTTCAAATAAAGCAGGATTGGCACGAATAACATCCAAGGCCTGCGTTCCAATGGAGCCAGTAGAGCCAAATACAGCAATGCGTTTCTTATTCACTTTTCAATTTTATTGTCAGTAAAAATAGGTAATAATTTTATATACTGGTAGATAGAATGGCATAAAGCCAAATGCATCAAGGCAGCCAAGGAAATTCTTGCCCTCCTCCCATTAAGCCAATAATGCTTGTATAGCGCTATGCACTTGCGCAAAATCAAAACGGGCCAGCACCTGGTTCATCATGCTGGCAATTTCTTTAGTATGGAGATTGCCCATTGATCCTTCGTGGGTATGTTTAAGACTTGCTGTATACGTAAACTGATTGCTTTCAATATCCTTCCCAATTTTTTTGTAAGCATCTCTAAAAGGCATTCCAGACAAGACCAGTCGATTCACTTCTTCCACGCTAAACAAATATTGAAATTGAGGATCTTTCAATAAATCTTTTTTAATTTTTACATTACTCAACATTAATCCAGTCATTTCGATACAAGCATTCAGATTACTAAAGGCTGGAAAAAGATGTTCCTTCAGCAACTGTAAATCGCGGTGATAGCCACTAGGAAGATTGGTGGTCATCATTCTAATTTCATTGGGCAATGCCTGTATACGATTACAATGAGAGCGGATCAATTCAAATACATCTGGATTCTTTTTATGTGGCATGATGCTACTGCCAGTAGTTAATTCGTCTGGGAATGAAATGAACCCGAAATTTTGATTCATAAACAAGCAAGCATCCATACTTAGTTTGGATAAACTGGCAGCTATATTTGCCATGGCCGAAGCCACTACTCTTTCTGTTTTGCCACGACTCATCTGCGCATACACTACATTGTGATGCAGGGCCTCAAATCCTAATAAACTAGTCGTAAGTGTTCGATTAATAGGAAAAGAAGAACCATACCCTGCAGCTGAGCCCAAAGGGTTTTTGTTGACTATTTCCCAAGCACTTTGTAAACTGACGAGGTCATCCACTAAACTTTCGGCATAAGCGCCCAACCACAATCCAAAGGAAGATGGCATGGCCAATTGCAAATGGGTATAGCCCGGCAATAAATCGTCTTTGTATAATTCACTTTGCGATTGTAATAAATCAAATAGCGCTTTTGTATTTAAGACCAACTTTTCAATCTCACTCCGCATATATAATTTCAAGTCTACCAACACCTGGTCATTCCTGCTGCGAGCGCTGTGAATTTTTTTTCCAACATCTCCCAATCGTTGAGTCAACATCCATTCCACCTGGGAATGAATATCCTCCATTCCTTCCGATAATTTAAACCCGCCTTGTTCAATTTCTTGATAAATATTTTTTAAAGCCTGTTCCAATAATAACAACTCTTCCTTTGTTAACAATCCTACAGTTGCCAGCATTTTAACATGCGCCAATGAGCCCAATACATCGAAGGGGGCCAACAGCAAATCTAAATTACTGTCATTACCCACGGTAAATTGCTCTACTTCTTGCAATGCTGTTTTATCTTTTTGCCACAGTTTCATTTAGTAAGGCTTTAAATTTAAAGGATTTGCTCTAGTAGTTCGATATAAGTATTGATTCCTTCTTTAATTTCATTCACAAAAATATATTCGTCGGCCGTATGGCTTCTGGCACTATCGCCTGGCCCCATTTTCAAAGTAGGGAAAGGCATGAGCGCTTTATCGGAAGTAGTGGGCGACCCATAATGTCCCTTACCCAAATGCGTACCCGCTTTTACGAGCGGATGATCCAATGCAATAGCTGTTGAACGCATACGCATACTTCGAGGAATAATATTACTTTTTAAATGTTGTTTAAGTATGGCTATTACTTCTTCAAAACCGTACAACTCATTTACACGCGCATCTAATACAAACTGACACTGAGCGGGCACTACATTGTGCTGCTTATTAGCTGTTTCAATAACGGTAACGGTTAAACTAGTAGCCCCCAGCAATTCGCTCACTCTCTCAAAGGAATAATTCCTTATCCAATTAATATCATCGATTGCATTGTACAAGGCATTTTCACCTTCTTTTCTGGCAGCATGCCCCGCCTTGCCTGGTGCGATACAATCAATCACCATCAAGCCTCTTTCGGCCACCGCCATTTCCATTCGTGTTGGTTCGCCAACGATGCCAAATGCAATAGGCCCTAGTTCGGGCAATACTTTTTCGATGCCGTTGAATCCGCTAATTTCCTCCTCTGCACTGGCAGCTAAAACAAGGTTATATGCTAAATTTTCTTTTTTATAAAAATGAATAAACACCGCCAATAAACTTACCAAACATCCCCCTGCATCATTACTTCCCAAACCAAATAATTTTCCTTCTTTTTCAATGGGATCAAAGGGGTTCAAGCGATACCCTTTATTGGGTTTCACTGTATCGTGATGTGAGTTCAATAAAATGCTAGGCTTAGTGGAATCATAATGAAGATTCTTCGCATAAATATTATTGCCCGTTTGGGCACATGAAATACCTTGTTTTTTTAAAAACTCAAATAGGATAGCTGCTGTACGGTCTTCTTCTTTGGAAAAAGAGGGCATGGCAATTAATTGCTTTAATAATTCAATTGCTTCTGTATGTAAATTTATTTCAGACATATTTATTTAATCATGGTACCCTTTACCACCTTGGTTATATTAGCCAATAAATCTGCTGCATGGCCGATGATAACTTCTTGTACACCCGCATCAATGGCTGCAAAAGCATTATCTATTTTAGGTAAGATACCATCAAATAATTTATTTTCTAATTTCAAGTTGGCATAAATTTCTTTGTCAATCAAGGGTATTACAGATGCTTCATCATTAATATTTGCAAGCACCCCATGCTTTTCAAAACAATACAGCAACCTAACTTGATAGTATGTTGAAAGTGCCGTTGCCAGACAGGATGCAATGGTATCGGCATTGGTATTGAGCAATTGCCCCTTCCCATCATGACAAATGGGAGAAAATACAGGCACCAAGCCATCTTCCAAAAAACGATTCACTTGTTGTATGTTAATTGTTTCCTTAGTAAGATCCCCTACGAATCCATAATCTATCTGCTTTACTGGTCGCTTAGTAGCAGGAATCAGATTGGCATCGGCACCAGTTAACCCAATAGCATTTGAGCCCAAGGCCTGTAAAGCGGCTACTATTTTTTTATTGACCAAGCCTGCATATACCATTGTTACCAAATCGATGGTAGCTGCATCTGTAATTCTTCTTCCCTCCACGTATTGTGAAACAATTCCCATTTGCTCACCCAAGCGGGTAGCAATCTTTCCACCACCATGTACCAATATAGCAGCCCCTTTGATGGTAGCAAAATCATTTAGTAATTGGTTCATTGCCGATTCCTCATCAATTACATTGCCTCCAATTTTGACTACATACAAAATAGGTTTATTACTGACCCGTGGGCCAGTTTCGAAACTTGTATTTTGGGTATGACTATTCATAATATGCTACCTGCTTCTGCCTTTTATATCGGCTAAGCATAAACGAAATTATTTTCTTTTTGTATTTGCTTTCAATATTTCACTAAGTACTGCCTGTGCTGCCCAAACGCGATTGGCCGCTTGCTGAGTAACTAAGCTATTGGCGCTATCCAATATCTCATCACTCAACTCTACATTGCGTCTCACGGGCAAACAATGCATCACTTTGGCATTATTGGTTTGCAGCAATTTCTCTTCTGTCAACATCCATTCCGGATCATTGCTGTATATCTTACCATAATCTTTATAAGTACTCCAGTTTTTTACATACACGAAGTCTGCATCCTTTAATGCCGCATCTTGATCATGCGTTAGGGTAGCTCCTTTGGTAAAGGTAGCATCCAACTCATACTCTTCGGGATGCGCAATAATAAAATCAGCTTCACCCCAGGCATTTACCCATTCTGCAAACGAATTGGCTACACACTGTGGCAGGGGTTTTATATGTGGCG
>Ga0194063_10000250_pt1 | contig 40197 bp, 22 predicted proteins | sample SepL3720m_MetaG_FD_155459 | JGI IMG/M metagenome (GOLD analysis project Ga0194063, IMG submission 155459) | Anoxic zone freshwater microbial communities from boreal shield lake in IISD Experimental Lakes Area, Ontario, Canada - Sep2016-L373-20m | ecosystem: Environmental > Aquatic > Freshwater...
ACGCTCAGCAGCACTCTTGGGGTAACGGGAAATACCACATTGGGAGGAACGGTAGATATCACGGGAGGCACCACGCTCGGAGGGAACTTGGCAGTGAACGGCACAGGTAACTCTACGTTTGCAGGGAGAGTGGGGATTGGGACGACAGCGCCAACCAAAACACTTGATCTGGCTGGAAATCTTGGTGTATCCGGTACCTCCTATCTTTCCAGTGGTTATGTAGTTGCTGGTTTATATTATTTGAAGCTGAGTAGTACGACCGCGTTGCAGTTTGGTTCCAGCGCTGAGTTTACAATGGCTTATGACGGATCCAATCTTTTGAATATTTCCAATGGCACGAACACCAGACTAACAATTGATAAAACAACCGGCAACGTCGGAATTGGGACTACCAATCCAACTGACAAATTTGTAATTCAATCCAGTGGTGCGTCATCTAATCCATTTGTAGTTACCGATTCCAGTGGAAATACTAGACTAAAACTTAGACTGGGGTCATCGCAAGCAGGAGAATTTAGCTTATATGACGCTTCAAATAATGAATCCTTTAAGTTCACAACCACCGGCAATTCCTGGTTTAACGGTGGCAACGTCGGCATCGGGACGATGAATCCATTGGCAAGTTTGGAAGTATATAATGCGAGCAAAAATAACCTGAGGTTATCTACGGCAAACAGCAATTACTACACTGATATTTATGCAGGGGCCGACTCAGCTGATTCATTTGGTATCAAAACACACGGGTATAAAATTCTTCAAGCAGACCAAGATGCTCATAATGTAGGATTGTGGACAGCAGGAACAGAACTAATAAGATTAAAAGAGGGCAACGTAGGTATTGGTACTACAAACCCAAGCCAAAAGTTAGAGGTAAATGGATCAATTCTTTCTAGAACCTACTTGATGCTACAACAAAACGACGACGGTATAAATTGGAGAAACCAAATAAAATTTATTAAGGCAAGTAACGGAACGGTAGAACATCTTCTCTACGAAGATCCTTCTCAGAGTAATATGCTAATATTAAAAACTAATTTAGATGGTGTGAGTAGCAATGTGTTTAAGATTGATGGTGTTTTGAGTACAACTGGGAATGTTGGTATTGGCACAACTGCACCTGGGGTTAAGCTTGAAGTTAACGGAAGTATTCACACTACTATAGGTTCCGCAGGCACTATTCGAATATATGATAATGACATCACTCGTAGAAATTCACTAACTTTAAGTGCAGACAGTGATGGTTCAGCCATTTCATCTACATACAACACCGGAGGTAGAGCAGACATAAGATTTAACACTTTGGGAACAACAGAAAGAATGCGCATTGTCGGATCAAATGGCAACGTCGGTATTGGAACCACAAGTCCATTAGAAACGACTCATATAAATGGTTCTGGATTGCTATTGACCGGGTCAGCAAATGGGAATACTGCATATTTAGAGTTCGGAGATATTACCGGAGGAACTACTAGAAATAACGATGCACGTATTGTAGCAAATAGAGGATCTGGTGGTGGTGCGGACCTTTGGTTACAAACTGCCAACAGGGCGCAAACTGCTTATGCAACAGTTCTTACTGCCACAAGAGACGGCAACGTCGGCATCGGCACTACTAATCCTGGCACAAAATTAGACGTCGCAGGAACAGTGATGCTGGGAAGTAATACTACCAGTAAAGGCCTTTTTGTTGACTCCAGTGGTAATGTTGGAATAGGCACAGAGGGTGGAGCTGGTGGAGATATACCTAGAACTGGTCCAAATTCCACCTTAGATATTTTTGGGCCAGACATAACTAGTAGCACTAATACTGCCCCTGCCAGCGTCCTCAGATTAAATCGAGATGTTACCGACGGAACCAACACCTTCAGAAAACACTCTGCTGTAGATTTTATGCTCAGTCGATGGTCAGATGCCGTAAATTACCCATACACTCGACTTGATTTCAAACTTTCCGGCAATCCCAATGACGTTAGCGACCCAACAGTTGATGTCATGTCTATTAGGTCAGACGGCAACGTCGGTATCGGGACGACGAATCCAACGGAAAAAATGTCAGTGGCTGGCAATATTACTGTTAATTATGATACTGCCGGGACTAATTATGTTTTTCGTTCATTTGCTACGGGACATGCTACTGCTAATCGCGGTGCTAATATGAGCTTTGGGTTGCTTGATGCTAGCTTCACTGGTATGTCAGTGGTTGATACTGCTTCCAGTATTGGTGGTTATAATTCTCAGTATATTAAATTTATTACTCAAGAAGGAGCAATTTCTGCGGGAGAGCGAATGAGAATTGACCAAAACGGCAACGTCGGCATTGGGACCACTAGTCCAAGGCAATCTTTAGAGGTTAATGGAGCTATTATATTGGGATCAGATTTAAAAATAAGTTCAATTGCTTCAGGTTCTGATCAAGAGATAAGAATTACAGATGCCGCTGGATCATATAATAAATCCATTAGAGTTAATTCATTTCTTTCTTCTGGTGCAATGTTAGGATTAGCCTCTGGAAATATTGATAATACTTGGACAACATTTACGTATGGTCGTACATTTATAAGGAATAGCTCAGATTATTTAATACAACATAATTTGCTCTCATCAGACACAGCCACCAAAATCATCACGATTCAGGGACAAACAGCATATGCATCGGCAGTTACAAACCTCAATGGCGGCAGTCTGTATTTTCAAGGAGGATTGCCTGCTGGCGCAGGTTCTTATGGAAGTTTAGTTTTGCAACAAAATGGTGGCAACGTCGGAATTGGAACGACGAGCCCGGCTGCTTTGCTTCAGATTGGTGGAAGTGCTCAAACAACTAAAGCATACGGAATTCAATTCGGGACTGGCGCAGTAACAAATCTCTACACATCTAATACGAATATTATAGCAACAGATGGTTGGCTTTATGGTATACAAGGCCTTATTGGAACGGCCGTTCAATTTAATTCAATGTATCCTATGGGCGCAGGAATTGATCTTGTATTGGGAACAAGAAATGGTGGTAATGCGAACATAGTTTTTAAGAGTATTGGTACGACTCCAACAGAAAGTATGAGGATTGATACCAATGGCAACGTCGGCATTGGGACGACGAGTCCTGGCTACAAGTTGTCTGTATTAGGAGGCAATATCTACAGTGAGACTGGAATTCAGTTTTTTCAAGGTCATGTTACATCTAGAAACTCAAATACAGCTTTGGAGATCGGTATGGATTCAGCTGGAACTGATGGTATTTACTTCAGAACATATAATGGCAGCTATGCAGATAGAGTAAAAATTGCCGCCAGCGGCTACACTACTTTCTACAACGGTCATGGCGATTTGGCTGAAAACTATCTCGTTTCAGGCACTGTTCATCGAGGTGAGTTGATTAGTATCGACAACTCTGCCACCAATACAGTTGTAACTGCCAGTACACAACAACCAAGTATCCTGGGAGCAGTATCCACCAAGCCAGGTGCAGTCATGGATGTGGATGGTGGATTCCAAATCGGTAATGAAACCAAAGATATCTACACCAATGAAAAAGTTCCTGTTGCATTGACAGGAGCAGCACCAGTATTAGTCACCTCTCAAAATGGTGCAATTGGAATTGGTGATGCTATTGGTATCTCAACCACTCCAGGGTTTGGTGCCAAGATGATCAGTGCAGGCAACATCGTAGGAAAGACTTTAGAACGGTTAGATACCAACTCCTGTACCCCAGCTTCATCTATAGACTCCATCGTTTGGCCAGAAGATGACGGTAAAAATACCCTAAAACCTTGTTTTATCCTTCCTAATGGAACTATAGTAGGAAAGATTATGGTGGCTGTTGCTCCCTCATGGTATGACCCAGGCCTTTCCCTCTCCGCAACTGGCGACATCACCTCCCTCTCCACAGAGCTCACCGGCCTTTCTCAAGATGTATCCACTCAGCTTGCCACGCAGAGTGCAGGGCTAGTAAGTGCATCTCTTACACTCACGAGTCTTGAGACGCGCATTGCGGCGCTTGAGAAGCAAGGAGCCCTCACCTCCTCTCCTGTAGAGTTCCAGGGAAATGCTACATTCCGCGCGCTCGTTGAGTTCTTTGATAATGTAGTGTTTCATAAAGATGCGTCATTCTTAGGAAAAGCGACATTTAATAAAAATATGGGAGGGCGAGCCACAATAGCTTCAGACAGCGCTCAAGTAGATGTGGTATTTGCAAACGAATATAGTGCTGCCCCCATCGTCACGATCAGCCTCATGATTCAAGATAACACAGATAAAACATTCCTCACAGACGGCTCAACCGCTTATGTGACGAACGTGACAAACAAAGGATTTAGCATCGTACTTCCCTCTCTTGCGCTGCGTGATTATACGTATAACTGGATTGCGCTTGCGATAGAAGCTCCAACGGAAGTGAAGAGTGTGTCAAGCCTGCAGAAGATACTGGAGCAAGTGGCGGGAGTAGCGACTGAATCTGCGGGGATAGCTCCATAGGTAATTTTTAATTACCAATTTTTAATTTACAAATATATGTCATTGCGAGCGGCTCTAAATGATTTGATTGGAGCGCGGCAATCTCTGATGCATGCGGGCGGACTGCCTTTCCTAACCTACGAGGGTTGGAGTATCTCTCCAACCTCGTAGGTTAATGCCGCCCCTGCAAATATGTTTTATATTTGCTGTAGAGACAGGTTTAAAACCTGTCTCTCCGAATACGAGATATGTCATTGCGAGGAATACTGTGACGTGGCAATCTTAAAACAAATAGATTGCTTCGCGCAGCTTGCGCTGAGCTTGTCGAATGCGCTCGCAATGACATTGAGACGGGCGAGAGAACCTCGCCCCTCCTTCGCCCGCCGTACATTCGGGTAGACACGGGGGTCTACCCCTACAACCTACAACCTACTAACTACTACCTACTAATTCAACTGATTTCAACTGATTTCAACTGATTTCAACTGCAGCGTGATATCCCCTTTTTGAAGCGGCCCAATGATAGCGCAGGTAAGCCGTTCTTCTCTAAAGATATCCTGCGCAACAGCAATTACTTCTTTTTTCCCTATTTTTTTCAGTTTTTCCAGTGTTTTCTGTGTGTCTACTATCTCCCCCTCCAAAATATATTTCGCCCCATACATTGCAGCAATATTCATCGAATCTTCCAGACTCAGAAGATAGCGCCCCTTGAGGAGCTCTTTTGCTTTTTCAATTTCCTCACCAGTTACGTCTCCCCCTGCAATCTTCATGTGCTCTTCTAAAATCACGTTGATCGCTTCCTGAATTTTCTTTTTATCGTTGCGAATGCCCGCTTGAGTGACGATGCTTCCCGTATCTTTATAGAGCTCACGTCCAGTTGAAATGTAATAGCATAATCCCCTTCTTTCACGCACCTGCATAAACAGACGTGAAGACATACCTCCCCCAAGCACAGCAGCGAGCACTTGAAGTGCATATTTTCGCTCGTCCGTAAAAGAGAATGTTTTAAACCCGATACAGAGGTGTACTTGCTCTGTTTTTTTGTGATGAATATGGAGAATAGGTTTTTTTTGCACACCGGTATATTTACTCGCCTCCAACGTCTTCTTATTCTCCCACTTCCCAAACTTCTCCTCGATATAATCGATGTATTTATCAGCTTCTGTCTTCTGTCTTCTGTCTTCTGTCTTCTTCCCTGCCAATCCAAATCCTCCCGCAAGTACAACCACCGCATTATTAGGATGATACAATTCATCAATATAATCGGTGAATGTTTTTCTGTTAAATGCGGTGACCGTTTCTTTAGAACCAGCAATATCCATCCCTAGAGAGCTCCCTGTATACATAATTTCCTCAAATATATCCCCCACTTTGCGCGAAGGCATATCTTCATACATATTTATCTCTTCAACGATCACACCTTTTTCACGTTCGATCTCATCTGCTTCAAGCAGTGGATGAAGTATCATGTCTGATAATACGTCAATAAGTGTTTTTGTATGTTCGGTCGTAGCTTTTATCCAATATCCTGTATGATCTTTTGAAGTAAATGCGTTGAAAAGCCCTCCAATACCCTCAATTGCTGAGGATATTTCAAATGAAGTTTTATATTGTTTTGAACCCTTAAAAGCCATGTGTTCAAAGAAGTGTGCGATGCCGTTGTTGTCTTTTCGTTCATATCTACTCCCCGCCCCTACCATTACGAGGGCCGTCACTGTGGGAAACGATTCTGTGTCGATAATAAGCACGCGCAGGCCGTTTTTAAGAGTGTGGGTTATTGTTTTCATAGAAGTATTATACAGTAGAGACGGGGCATGTTTACCCGTCGAAGTTTTAGCGAAGTCGGGCCCCGTCTCTCCGAATACGCCAATCATATTTGACTTCACTCCCGTTCATGCACTACTATATACATATATCATGAAAAAAATACTGTTCTTTTCTCTATTTTTTGCATTTGCCCTCACTACTCTCTATTTATTAAACAATCTTACAAGCGCCTACCAACAAATCTCTACTCTCAAAAAAGAAAATACTGAATATAAAAAAGCATTGGAACAAAATAAGATGCTCATCGTATCGGCGCAATCAGAAGCACAAAAAAGTCTCAAAATGAAGGTTGTAGAGCTGCAAACACAACAAATAGCAGCTTCATCCTCTGCTCAAAAACAATCAGGTATTGGAATATCTCTGCGAGACGCGACACCATCAAAGGATAAACAAACACTTTCATTTTGGGTAGAGGGGCCGGAGCAATCGCTCTTTGACGCAATGGATCTTGCCCTCTCCTACTCCAACATCAAAGACAGCCCTCTATGCACCACAGGAGACGTGTTCGCTTTGTATCCACTCGTTGAAAGCAAGCAAACATATCTTGATATCACCGGCATCGCAGATATCAGTGGAGAAAAAATAGTGACAGGAAAGATTTCTCACCGATTTGCCACCTGTATTTTTGAAAAAATAGATGTATCTCAACCCGCAAAAGTCGAGATAGACCCTGCAAATACACATATCTATTTTTTGGGAAAATCGGTATTAGATCTTGAGAAGAGCTTTAAGACTATTGTTTGGTAACGATATGAACGAAATCCCAGAATATTCACGGCATAATTCGCATACAACTGTATCCACGTCGCTTCTCATATTTTCAATAGTGCTTCTGAGTACTCTTGGTTTTTTTATGTTATTTACTTCATTTCGTTCTGGCTTCACCAGAGCAGAAGGAGCCTCAGTGACGCTGCGCATCAAGCTACAGGGAGAACGTTTTGTGCCCAATACAGTGCGCGCTGGAGTGACTTTTTATAACACCATACAAGGAGAAGCAAAGCGATTGACCGATGTTGAGTTTATCTATAAATCAGATGGGCTGCATGAGGCGACAATTGCTCTTGATTCCTCGCTCCCGCTTTCCGCTTTTTATTCTCTCTCCATCAAGCCAAGGGGGTATTTAAGTCGACTTTTTTGCAGTGATACGGCAACAAGTTCTGCCTGCCTTACATCTCAATATATTTTTAATGATTCGATCAATATTAAGGATCTCACTGCTCAAGCATTTGCAGGAGGCGATGTTGAGCCTGCATCAGGCACCGTAGATAGCTATGATATTTCCAGTATTATTGCCGATTTGGGAAAAGTAGGTGATGGTCTCAGGGGAGACGTTACGGGAGACGGAGTAGTAAATAGCTTTGATTATTCTATTGCTCTTTCATCTCTCTCAAGAAAAATAACGGACGAGAGAGTTCCTCAATCTATCACCACTCCGCCCATCATTCCAACCCGTATTCCCTCCCCTACATCCACCCCATCAGCCACACTTACTCCCTCCGCAACGCCAACCCACACTCCCACTCCAACATTGCAGCCAACAAACACTCCAATACCAACAAGTACACCAAAACCAACCGCCACTCCAAAGCCCACTGCAACAAGCGTGCCAACACCAACAAAAATTCCTACCCCAACAGAGCACCCAACTCTAGGAAAAAACTGTAAAAATGGCACGACAAAAGTGACAAAATCAATCAACTCATCATGGGGGCTGAAGGTGCTTCCTATCCCCTATGCGAAGCCTCAGTATATTTGTATTGCGCCAAAACACATCGTACTCCATTGGAGTGATAGCCCCAACTTCCTAGGAAATAGCGCAACGTGGGGCGCACTGAACAGTAAAAATGTCGTCTGTGGACTTGCAATAGATAATAATGATGTCCTTCAAATGTCAAATTTTTATGATGATCAAATTACGTGGGAAGGATGCTCCACTCAAGAAGATGGGATTAATATTGAGATTAATGGCACTGAGTTTGATCTTTGGTATAACGCAAATTGCGATATCGTTAACCCCACAAAAAATACAGCACTTGCAACCGGAGATCTACAAAAAGCAAAGGAAGATATGGCAAAACAATATAATATATCTACGTCTGTGCTTGATTGGGAAAAATCAAAATATGTGGATATTATGGTCGCTCAGGAGAAAAAAGTATTAGATTCGGTGAAATATCTTATGATGTACTATGATATTCCGGTTGCGAATGTAACTGGACACAATAAACTCGTTCAAAACCCCGATCCCGGAGAACGCTTCCTAAAATGTATACAAGATAAACTGAAATGATAAATGGCGGCTGGGAGTATCTACGAAGTTTATTTATTTTTTTGTGGCCGTAAAACTCCTTTTTGAAGGCTTCGCAAGACACCAAAAAATAATAAGCAAGGCAAATATTAAGCTGTCTAGCAGGCCTCTCCCCCTGTCATCCTGATCCACCTTGGGTGGAGAAGGATCTCAGCGCGTTATAGACTCTTCACATAGTTTGCCCTGAGTTTATCGAAGGGTTCAGAATGACGCACTCTCTCTACTCATACCTTAACGCATCGAGTGGATTTATCTGTTTAGCCCGTTGCGACGGATATATTCCCGTTGCAAATCCAATGACGACAGACATGCAGAATATACCAAATAAAAACAGAGGAGGGGAATAAAATAGACGCACCGATTTATCTATTTGAAAAAACACAAATATCATATCAATGATAGCTCCCCCAAAAAGCCCCAGTATGATACCCAAAACTCCCCCACAGACTCCCACCACCATAGACTCCATAAGAAATAGTCTCATTACATCATCATCGGTTGTCCCTATTGTTTTCATCACTCCCACCTCCCGTGTGCGCTCCAAAAGCGAAATAGTAAGGGTATTAAACATACCAAAGAGAGCTACAACAAATGCAATCATACCAAATGTACCCAGAAGAAATCGCATCACGCCAAAGAGTTTATTTACTTGTGTGAGCGTATCTACAATGCTTTGCGTCATAAACCCCATAATTTGGATCTTGTTGCGCACGCTAGACAAACCCTCTGGTGTTTTAGAAAGTACTTTTAATATGGAATATTTTTGGATACCGATGCTTTCGATATCAGCTAATGGGGCAAAAACAAACGGCCGTTTATCATCTGAAATCACCCCCACTACCGTGTATATTGTAGACTTACTCACCACACGTCCCGCCACACCGGCAAGAAGGTCTCCACTTATAATGTAGGAAAGATCCACCTTTGTACCAAGAATATCTATGGGTTTGATTTTAAGAGTAGAAAGCAAACCGGTAGAAACAAGAATTTCCTTTCCTCCTTGTTTTTTTACCTCAATAATGGCAAGTTGCGCACTTGCAGATGACTGTATTTTTGTTTGTTGCGCCTGTACAAGTTGTTGCAGCTCTGCTGTTGCAGTGCTGTTTTTATCGATGGTTTGCGTCACAAAGTTGGTATCTATAGTGATACCCAACACTGATGATTTTTTATTTTGCAGCTCCTGAATTTGTTTATCCATAAGAGCTTCAGAATCTGAAAGAATTTTGATGTTTCGCTCTGCAATAAATCCTTCACTGTAGATTTGTTTATCCTCTGTATCTTTTTTCTCTCTATACACGGTTGGCGCTTCTTCACTCCACAACGGTACGCGGGCTTTCATCCACTTTCCCCACCACTTCCCTTTTGCATCTAGATAGTATTTTCCTGCCATATTTTCGCTTTGATACACTCCACCCCAAGATTCCTTACCGGCAAAGGTATCCATTATATTGCCCTGTACATAACCAAGAATTTCATTCTGAGTGCCAGCCCCGCTTCGCACCGGTAAATATGCTTCATCATCTATGCGAAATCGCACTGTTTTGCCGGAAATAGGCTGATTCACTGAAAGCGATTTTCCCACCTCTTCTTGTCCTAGAACAGATGAATTTTTTTGTAGAAGTGCAATTAAATCAATCAACCCTGAGCTTTCTTTTGCTTGTTTTTCCGCCTCTATGGAAAATGTTTTACCTGCAACGGGAATAAAATTCCCAAAATCAAGATAGTCGTTTGTCACCCCCATCACCACCACATCCATTTTTGAATTACGTACGCTTAAACTGCCCGCAAGCGATACAGCTTTTGCTATTTTATCAACGCCTGGGAGTTTTTCTATTTCCTGTGCTGTTTTTTTGTTCAGCGAAAGAGCTGTGGATTGGCTCTGTACATCGGCCAAGCGCATGGAGTTGGGTTGCACCAATCGCTTTGTAACAATTCTCTCCAGTCCGTAACTAAAAGAAATAAGAAACACCACAGCAGCTGTGCCAATAGCAATGGCGCCCACTGTGACGAAAGTGCGGGACGGAGCCGACAGAAGGTTGGTAATTGCTATCCGAGCAACTACATCCCATGATAACTTTCCCTTTCTACTTGAGAAAATAAATCGATTTGCGTATAGTGCTATATTTTCAACTGTTTGATGCATATTTAATATTTTCTGCACAGACGGGGTATGCCTCGTCTATACTAATCATGTTCGTCATTTATAATCGTACCATCTTTCATTCCAATTCTCCTCGTTGCAATAGGTAAAAAATTTATCTCATGCGTCACCATAATCACCATTCTTCTTTTTTTTCTGTTTAACAGCGCCAAAAGATGCATAATCTCGCTACTAGCCTCTGTATCTAGATTTCCGGTGGGCTCATCAGCGATCACTATCCATGGGTCTGTGATGATTGCACGCGCCATGGCAATCCTCTGTTGTTGCCCTCCGGACAGTTCTGTGGGCCGCTGTGTTGTATATGTCTCCATCTCCACCTCCTTGAGTGCTTCTTTTGCTTTGATGAGAGCATCGTGGTATTTATACCCCGAAAGAAATAATGGATAGGCTACATTTTCCAAAACTGACAGTGATTTTATCCAATTTGACTGCTGAAATACCATGCCAACTTTCTCTCTTCGAAAGTTCGTCCGTTCATCATTTCCTATTGCGTATAGATCTTTGTTCCGCAAAAAAATATGGCCGGATGTGGGAGGCTCTAGCCCCAAAATACTATGAAGAAGAGTACTTTTCCCGCAACCTGATGGGCCATAAATCATCACAAACTCGCCCGAATAGAGTGTGGCAGAAATACCTTTTAGAATATGTACGAACGTGTGACCGACGGGAAATTTTTTTTCCAATTTACGTATTTTTACCACTTCATGATGGCTTCTCTCCACTTTGGGAGGAAGCTTTGCTTCGATTGAACCTATGTCTATTGCTGCTACTGGTTTTGTTAGATGTTTCATAATTAAGTTTAAAAATTAACTTACTCTCTTTGTCATCCTAAGCAGTTCGGCCGAGCTCACTGTAAACTCAACGAATGGATCTAGCAACTTAACTAGATGCTTCGTGTGTAAGCCGTATCGCTCAACATATTTTGTCCCCAGCGACTCATGGCTAATCACAACTTCAAAAATCCAAATACATCCTCCAAATTTTTAATAATGATGTCAAATGCTGCTTGCTGGGAGGAAGGTGTCACTACAACCGTGTCTTTGCTCTCAGCTATATTTCCTGTTTTATCCGCCGACATGATTTTCATGTGGTAGGAAGAAGTAGGTAATAGATCTCGAAGTACTATTACATGTTTTGTGGTGAGGGCGGTTTCTTTTTCGCTCGCCTGTGGATATTCACTTCCTGTGCCTGCTCCCCACAGCACTTGAGAGGTAGAGGGCTCATCCGTTTCCCAGGATACTATTATCTGTGCCGTGGCATCAGCCCCCACGCCGTTCATGGGTGTTTCGATGATCACATTTTGTAATGTTGGCGGACGGGTATCTGCTCCGGTCACGTAGCGGATGGGATCAGAGATAGCTTGGTTGCCTTTACTGTCTCTCCCTCGAATGGTGAAAATATAAATAGATGCATCGGTCAGTCCTGATATACGCTGAATATGTTTATCAAGAAGTTCTCCGGAGTATAGTATCTGCTGCTGTCCTTTAGGTATCACTGGCATTGCTGCAAGCTCCCCCTGCGTCATCTTTTGCAACTCTTCATTTGTTATGCTTTTAGCTTTTAGCTTTAAGCTTTCAGCCGTATCAATAACGGCCCCCTGATACACGATCTCTGCTGTGGTAGGCACGTTCGTGCTCCATGCCAACACTACTGTCGTGCCTGCAGCATCTTGGTCGGTGTTCATGACAAGAGCTGTGACTTTAGGGAAAATGGTGGTCTGGAAGGAGTTATCCTGCGAATATATATCATCGCCATCGGTAGTGGTACCTCTTACTCGGAAGTGATATACCGTAGAGTGAGTGAGGCCGGCAACGCGCGTGGTATGGGCGCTTTCTGAGGCCTCAGAAGATACATTGATCGATGAACCGTAGTCAAGCGTGAGGCCGTACTCTACACGACTTGTGGCTAGTGAGCTCGTTTTCCAGGTGATTACCGCGCTGTCTAGACCAATATCTGTCACCTCAATGCCGGTGATGGCGGCTGTATTAAGGGTTGAGAAGCTATAATCGCTTGAGTAGGCGTCCACGCGGTTATAGTCAACCATCGATGAGTCATCTAAACTCTGCACTCGGTAATGGTAGGATACCCCAGGAGCCAGCCCCGTGACCTTTACGATGTGGTCTTTGGTAGCGATTGTTTCGGTTGCAGCAGATCCATAATTGATGGTTTTCCCATACTCCACAGTGCCAAATGAAAGACGCGATGTAGTCCATTTTATCGTGGCTGTGGTTGAACCGCTGGTGCTTGTTGGAATGCCTCCGGCTGTGGGTGGTGAAGTGTATTTTCCCTCTGGGCTGCGCAGCACGATAGCTGAGAATAGTGAGTATGACCCTGCATTATCAACCGCCCGTACTTTATAAGAGTATGAAGCCCCTTGGGCGAGGTCAGCGTCGGTATAGGCTGTAGAGGTGGTCTCACCAAGCTTGACATACTCCCCAATTCCCTCTGCCCGATACACCTGATACATCTTTGGCACCCCTCCTGTACTTGGCGCTTTCCAGGTGAGAGTGAGGCGCCAAATAGTGTTGTCGCGGTCTGAGGCATCCGACACCACCAAGCTTGTGGGAGCCGCGGGCGCAACGGTTGATGCATAGAAATCGGTGGATGAGTATGCGTTAAAGTTGTGGTTGCCGTGTCCTGTATCGGGGCTAAGGTTGTTATCCTCAGCTACCATAAAGAGCGTATTTTTCCCTTGCTGGGTGGCAAGGGCGATAGTTGCGAGCGAGCGATTCACTGTTTCGGCAGCGGTGGTTTCGGTCATTACGTTCTGTGCGGGTGTACAGTTTACGCAGTAGTAATATTTTTGTATTTCGCCAGAAAATGTAGCTGGCTTATCCCATGTTACGGTAAAGACGTTTGAGGCAGAAGCTGATGCCTCGCTCGTTTCCGGACTTATGTTCACATTTTGTGGACGGGTAGGAGCGCTTGCATTGAAGTAGAATGATGCCATTGTGACATTGTTTGATGTATTTCCTGAGACGTTACCTCCATTATCCACCGTCCTCACTAGGAAGAAGTTTTGCCCCTCCTTGTAGGCTGAAATGTCTCTTGCAAGTGTACCTGTAGTGAAGGTCCAGTCGGCGAATGCGCCTGCGCTGGTACCCGTTTTGTATTCATACCCCTTCACACCTGAAGGACCATTGTCTATAGACTCCGGCCAGAAGAAGATAAAAGAATTATTACTTGTATATCCTACAGACGTTGAAGACACTGAAGCTGGAGCGTTTGGAATACTTCCATCATATTTGTAGGTAAACAGCGTCACAGGATCGCTTATGTTGCCGGAGTTATCTTTCGCTTGGATCCTGAGATAATACGTGCCGTCAGTGAGCGTGCAAAGAGCGGGCGTCGTGCCTATCGTGATGCTGCGGTCTAGATCTGTTGTGGCGCGGAAACAGTCATCTGCCACGTTAGCGCTTGGTGTAGCAGAAGTATCCTGCGTGAAAAAGGCATAATAGGAACCAATTCCGCTTGTGCTTTGCCCATTAGTAACAGAGTCTTCTGCCGCGTCCCATACAAACTGGGGGTGAGCATAGTTATACCACGTGCCAGAGATGAGATTAGCACTCCCAGTGGCTGATGATCCATATCCAAGAGCCACCTCAGAAGGGTTCACTGGGGCCGTTGTATCCTCTATATATTTTACAGTCATGTCGGAAATAACGGGAGATTCAGGGGTAGCTCCCGATGAAGGAGTAAGGTCGGCCTTCCACTGTAAATATCGCCGAGGGAGCGAGGCTATAGTGCTGCCAGCCACTGTTTCCCACAAGCTCCAAATAGTATTATCTGCAGACGTGCGTGTGGCGTAAGCTACTGTCCCCCCATTGAGTGCCTGAGAAAATGCAATAGGAGTGCTATCACTCCACTGTCCGTTGGCGGCTAAGTCCATCACTGGAGAGGTATAAGTGCCGAGAGCATTATAACGGTCTGCCGACTCTGTCCCATTACTGTGACTAATGAGGCCGGAGTTATATAGATTTGCCACATCAGTCGTAGAAAGCGCCTGATCATAAGCTCTAAAATCAGAATAAAATGTTCTTGGTGCCATGTAGACATTATTCCCAATAGAAAATCCAAAAGTGGATGAAAAGGGAGCGTAGATACCAGTAGTAGTGCCAGTACTACAACTACCATCGACGCATAGTTTTAATTGTTGATTGGTATTATCCCATGTAGCCACTACGTGATACCAAGTATTTGCCAAAAAAGAAAAACCTTTGTTCACTGACCCTCTACTTACGTTATTAATGTCGTTTATGTAAAGGCCCAAACCTGAGCTATTAGAACTAATCCACCAGTTTGAACCAGGAGCGGCATCATTTTTAAAGAAGTATCTTCCTCCTTTTGACCAATCATCCGTTTTAAACCATGTTGAAAATGACCCAGAACCCAAGCCAAACACTCCAGTGGCAGAATATCTGAAATCTGTCATAGTCCTCGTACTCTTACTATTATTTGCCGTGCCACTCCAGGCATATCCAGTACCCAGACTTCCGTCTGCATACGTTGTTGAATAGCCCAACTGCTCCAGCTGCACCCCATCGACATACACCGTCTTACCAGCCTGTACTTGCACGCCGAGATTGTATGTGCCTGCAGGCATAGTTGCTGACGTATTGGAGAGCCTCCACCAGCCTCCTCCCATATCGGTATAAGTTGTAGCAAGAGCTGCCGATGCTGACGCCAGCTGAGCCGAAGTACTTGCCATAATTCCACCATTATTTCCGGTGGTGCCATCATAAACATAAGCTGAAAGTGTATACGCAGCATTGGCACTTGCCGTCGCTACGGTTAAGTACTGATCGGGCATATCATAAGCCACGATCTTTGCGCTCTTACTCCCGAATTTATAATAAGGCGCAGATGTATTCTCCGTCACAGCCGCCGCCACAAACGAAGCATATGTTCCTTCATACAAAGGGGCTTGCGCCGCCCACACTGTTGGCGTAAGCACAAAAGGCACCACCCCTGTTACACTTGTCACCTCACTGCCATCAACCTTAAGTACCAACTTTGATCCTGCTTGATAACTTATTTCAAAAGAATAAGTGGTTCCTGTGTTTAGAGTCGGATTTGCCCAGTTTGCATTTAATGCTGTACCGTTAAATATTCCGTATAACCGCAGCGATCCCGATACCTTGTACAGTCCAATATAATTATTTGCATCTCCCCAAAGTGATACTATTCCCCCTGCTGTATTACCAAAATTTTCCTCAATGCTCCAACTATGTCTTGGAGTAAATTTAAATTTAATAACGCCATTTGTAGTAGAAAGTCCCGTAATTGGCTGTGTCAAAGTATCAGCCCCATCCACTCTAATTCCCGTAGTCTCCGTACTATTTGCCTGTATCGCTGGAGTAGCTGTCAATGTCACATCATCCAGGGGAATAATGTAAGCATCATCAATAATTACTCTTCCCGCACGAGTGGCCAATACCTGTTGACCAAATGCCATTGTGGTTGAAGCCGATGTTTTTCTAACTACATATTTAAAGTTTACCCAATTCGAACCTGAAATCTCAGAGTAATACTGCGCACCTCCGATTCCATTATTTTGCATAGTATCTCCGACATATCCAATGTATATAGGATTGCTTCCGTTCTTCGATTTTAAAAACATCCCAGTACTATAGAATTTTCCTTGAGTAGTCGAAGTAATTGTTTGACCCAAATATTTAGGAGCGGCCATAGTTGTTTCAAGCGAAATAGCTGAGTATCCAGAGTGAACAGTGCTTAGCTCTTGAGTTGATTGCCCTGCAGTCATACTATTTCCGTTGTACCACCCAGTTGGAATCCATGGATCTCCAGCCCCCGCCTCTATCGAAGGACCGTTTACTTTATTTGCATACACCTCCACTTGATGCCAATTCACAGTACCACTTGTGGAACCATTCACCAACATTAGTCTTATGGTGGTACATCCTGCTGGTGCTTCTGCAGTAAACAAAAGATTATCAGGAGCTGCTTTTGTAGATGTTGTTGTTCCGTTCAAACTTCCAATATCGGCCCCATTATTCTGGTCATAAGCTACGATTCTGGGTTGCGATGTTCCATCGCTGTTGGCAATTCCGCGAATCACGATATCTTGCCCTGCTGTGACAGTAATATCTTTATAAAGTCCTCCCCATTGTTGCGCTGCTACACCATATCCACCAGAGAATATCTTGTTCGCCGTGGACAGTTGCGCCGATGTCGTTGTCAGGTTCTGCGATACAAAACTGAATCCATCCACATATACCGTCTTTCCCGCTTTTACTCTTACGCCTGCAATTTGATTGGATGCAATTCCTGTCGCAGTTCCATCGATTCTGTACCAACCACTTCCCACACTTGTATATGTCCCTGAAATTGTCGCACTTCCATAATAGAGTTCTACGTCAGCGGCAGTTACAGCCGCTCCAGTTGTATATGCGTAACTTGAAAAATTATATGTATCCGTATTTCCTACATTAATTGTTTGCCAGAAATTTGCATCATTTCCTCCGGCGACTAGCTTCACACTCGCATTGCTCGAATATTTTGTAACTGTGTCTCTTGTAGCGGTGAGCTCTTCTGCAGGAATATCTGAGAATTTCGTCGCACTTGATCCACGAGGAAATACCGTAAAGTTATCAAAAGTATTTCCTGAATATGTAGAAAACAGTCCGTGTCTGGTATTACTAATGATTCCTGCATCACTAATTGTTCTAACCCCCAGGTTGGCGTTATTGTAAAAAACAGTGTAGTTTGTACCGTCTTTCGTTACTCGCAAAGTCGCCCCTGCAACGTGGGTGTAGGTTGTGTTCAATACCTCTGTGTATATACCACCAACCGCCTTATCCATATGGATTCTTGTTCCGTCTATATATGCAATCACGAAATTCTGAGGATTACTTGCACTATCAAGATTCAAAACCAATCCGGCTTGAGTTCCCGCGGCCATTGTTACATCTGTGTTTGCGATAACATCACTGTCAGTTGTAGAGATTGAAGAGAAGAGGGAGGAAGTGGTGAGGGGCTTAATGGACAAGTTGTCAACATTAAATGGCACAGGATAAGTTCCACTATGACGTATTTGGAAGTTTGAAGTAGTTGCTGTGGCTCTACCAGCGACAAAATAGTTTGCCCAAGTTGTATTTGATGTTGTTAAAAGTGTTTGAGCTGTATCGATAGACATTATGACGCTTGATACACCAGTGTCATTTTTTATCCATGAACTAGTTTGATACCACTGTCCGACAGTTGATGCGAAGCCGCGACTAGCATTTGAATTACCTAAATTAGATGCCTTCACACTTCTTATTGAATATGTGCCGGCTTGGGGAGAAGATGGATCAGAGGAAAGTGAATTATCAGAACCAGTTCCCCAACCAGTTATTGAATTTGCTTCATTACTATTTGGATCAGAGGCCGCATCAGCTTGAGTATGCAACTCACTTCCCAGTGTCGGCGTAATCACCATTTTTCCACCTGTCTTTGCTCCACCAGTCCAAGTCAGCTGCTGTGTACTTTGATTATCAGGTCCAACTCCTTCAGTGAGTGTCGCACTGTCAGTTGCAAAAGTATCATATGCAAGAGGTGTTGGTAGCCATAATGCAGAAGGAATCCGAATATTATCTGCAGAATAAACCGTCGCGTTTGTCCCCACAGATACTCCTGGATACAAAGTGGCTGTTGACGAGGTACTTTTTACCCACAAAAGCGTCCAGTTTGTATAAGCACCACCTTTGATAAACGTATATGATCCCGAACCTCTTAATATTGTTGCGGTAATATAGTCTGTTCCGGTCGCTTCGCTTCCAACGACTGCAGATCCACCATCATGCCAAATGTTTCCTGATCCATCTGTATAAACAACACTGTCAGAAGGAAATCCACTTGTAGCAGCTCCAAAACCAATTATCGAAGAGCCTAATGCTCTATTGATCTTCCCAACAAGCATTCTACCTGCCACTCTCGATACAGACGGATACCAAATCCCCGGATCGCCCCAAGTGACACCCCCAGTTGCAAAATTCATCGTTCCACCAGAAATACTCAATTTACTATTAGCATCAGTCACGAGTCTCGCACTAACTCCATCAGTAGCTAGAGTCCCATTTACTGCTCCCGCTGCTAAATCTGTGTTGAATGTGTCATTCAAAGTGTATGAAGGTGTCGCTGTCCAATTTGATAGATCATATTCAAATGTTCCATTTGCCAGTTTGTTTGGAGAAAAAGCGGTGAGAGAATCAGCGGCAGCATTTGCCCCCATCATAAATCCGTTTTTGCCATTGGTGCCACCTAACAAGTTTGAAGTATGAGGCATGCTCCAAGCGTTTCCAGTTCCGGTAGCGAGTGCTCCAATACTTCCATTTGTAGGTAAGGCAAACACCACATCCCAGCTCCCGGTTACGAGTGTTGGATCCTTCCCTGTTCCGCCGTTATAAATCTGATTAATTTCATCACCATTTCCCATATCCGTGCCATAAGTCCCATCAAATAAAACTCTGCGGTAAATGGTAAGCCCTTCGATAATCGCATTGGCGGGATTTGTAGATCCATTTGATCCAATCCCAGAAGTTCCAGCCGGGGCGACACTTCCCAACCCCATTGCTCCAAAACTATGACCATCATTAACAGATAATGATATGTAGTTTGTTCCATCAATTTTGTTCCTGACATCCCATCGAGCTACAACGTTGTAGGTCGTTCCTGCAGTCCAATTTGATATATCAATTCCATATGTTAAGTCCCAGTTCCCTCTAAAGTACAGCTTATTGTCCGTGTGTTTAAAAACTCCAAACGAATCAGATCCATAAAATAGATGTCTTATACCATCATTCCCATTCCACTCGGGGGTAATCCAAAAAACAATGGAGCCTTGATCGCCATCTAAGTTTTGATAATAATTTCCCGCAATATTATTCCCTCTTGTGTTCGATAATAAATCTGAAGTCCCGCTTCCATCCATTTTTCCCTGCACTATCGGCCCAGCGGCAAATGGCCCCGCACTATTTCTCTTTGCCATGTTTGGCGTAAAAGTGGCGCTCGCTGTGGCATAGGTGAATGCGCTTGGGCCCCAGTTGAGTGTGGCTGAGGAGTTTTCAAAACTAGGATTGGTGATGAGATTGGTCGTGCCCTCTTCGATAAACACTCCCTCATGGCTGGCAAAACTGCCATTTTTCACTGGAGATCCAGTTGCGTACTGAGCGCCCACGATAGTTCCATTATTCCCGTTGCCACTGGCGTCCATCGCCTTTCCTGTATTTCTTGGATCGTCTCCATTCTCGTCAAAGTGATAAAGGGTAACGGTATTTGAATCAGGCTCAAATTGCTTTGTTTGCGGCGTAAAACTAGCATCATATCTGACTTTGTCAGATATTCTCACTTCATCAATAGAGCCCGATCTAAAATAGCCGTTTTCCATACCGATTGTAAATGCCCCCGTTGGACTAAATGTCCCAGTTGCCACGGCTGTTCCATCTAATACGCCGTCAACGTATAGCTTTATTTGTGAATTATCATATGTACACGCAACGTGATGCCAAGTATATGTAGTGACTACCGATCCCAGTACAGAGACATTTCTAATGTTGCATTGTGGTTTACCATAATAAATTGTCATATTGAATCTATTACCCGCCACAGAATTTCCATCAATTCTCCACAAACCGGCAAAGTCAGATCCTATTCCTAAGCTCCTGTTGTAATTAAAGTTAAACCAAGCTTCACCAGTAATTCCGTTTGAATATGATTTATCAATGGTGGTAGATGATGGAACATTTATGTAATCATTTATTCCATCAAACACCATCGCACTTCCCGTTGCATAGCGTATTGCTCCTGTGGAAGTAGTTGGTGTTACGCCGCCCAGACAGGTGGTGGTGCCGTTAAAGGGACACACCAAGGTGGCACTTTTAGCACCGAGAGAATTAGCCATTAGACCAACGCCGCTACTGATCCACCCTCCCGTGGTGACGCCAGCGCTCCCTCCGCCGCTCACGGAGTTTGCTGCTGTAGATCCAGACCCTTCGTCAAGCTTCCAGTAGGAAATCAGCCCACTTTCGTTACCATTTAAAGTCTGATATATATTTGAATTTATCTCTGCTGGGCTCCTTACGATATTCCAAATCCGAATGTCATCGACTGCGCCAGTAAAAATACCATTGCTTCCGGAATCTTTTCCAAATCTAAAGGATCTTCCATCGAGAGAATTATAAAGTGGTTGAGTGTAGCTGAAGCTAGATATTAACCGCCCATTAACATAAACTACAAATCCCGTACCGCTCAAGTGCGTCACGGCTATATGTTGCCATGAGTTGGCAGTGATAACTCCACTTGGGGTTGTAAACGATTGTGTACTGGCATCCTTGCCATCTGGCGAAACCACAATCTTCAAAGCTGTTCCAGATTGTTTAATGGCCCATTCAACATAGCCTCCTGAAAGATATTTATTCAATAAAAAGTACTCTCCAGCTGAGGTGCTTGGTTTAACCCAAAATTCCCAAGTGGCAGTATCCAAATTTTTCATTGCAGTTGGCGCTGAGGCGTATAATAATTCAAATGGATTTATATTAAAGTTGCCAGATAGCGCGCTCCCAAAGCTGGTTGAGCTCGCCGAGCTATTGCCATAATACAGGAAGTAGGGAGAGGAGCTGGCGTTTGCATCTAATGTTTCATTTATACCAAAAGTAACGATAGTGGCTGTAGAGTCGCTACAGCTTGTAGCGCCTGCGGCTATAGTATACGAACGTGGTTGCTCTACCATACTAGCTCCACCAGTTGCCTGTTTGGCTATGCGCAGATCGTTGCAGGTGCCCAGAAGCTTGCCCGCTTCCACAAGCGATTTTGTGTCTACTGTAATCTGTGCTGAGGAAGTGGAGATGGAGGATGAGGAGAGGTTTTTGAGAGTAATCTGCTTGCGATATTTAAAGCTTTCATCCCACCATGTGGTAAGCTTCGCAAGCTTTACGGAGCTGCTGGCAACCTCTATTTTTCCCTCACTGTCCAGATAACTGGCTAGGCTCCCGCTTACTCCTCTGTTAAATGCTACGTCTGCAGGCATTGTTTTTGTGCTTTCAGAAAGGGCGAGAACAGCCTTGTAGATATTCCATCCTCCGACGATGAGGCCGACTGTGAGGGCGATTGTGCCTATTACTACGCCAAAAAAGTGGTATTTGGCTTTTGTTTGGGTGGGGACGGAGAAATAGCGTTTTATCCTCATCCCTACAAAAGCTGAGATTCCACTCAGAGACTTCTTCTCAAGCGTGGATTTTTTCCCCGCAAGCATAAATGGAAAAGAAAAAGATATATTTCTAGTTCGTTTCGAAATTCGATTAAACGCGCCATAAAAGACATGCATTTCCTTTCTCATTATCCGTTTTATTATTTGTATGAGTTGTTTAATTTTTCCCCTAATATAATTACGGAGCTTTATAATAATCTTTTTAGATTTTATATTTTTTATAAAATGAAATAATGAAGAAATAACACTCATAGTTTCATACTAGTACAGTTTGAGTGTAAAAGTCAAGCCTATCTCTTCTCTTATTTTGATTTCAAAAAATATACGTAAGAAATAAGAGTGGAGGATGAAATAAATCCTTAGCTCGCGCTCGTATAACTCTTCAGCGCAAACTTCCAGAATACTCGAGATACAGCAAATAAACCTATTCCAAGCAACACCAGTAATCCCACATCGCTCCATGTATTTTTCTGCAAAAGAACGCTCACTGGCGTCGCTACAATGAGTGCAAGAGGCACTAAGAGAAGTAATGGCGTAAATCCGCTTGCAGTAAGCATCTTCGTCGGATAACGTGCAAAACCATTCAATGTATACAGAAGCTCAATCATATTACTTAAATTTGGATACCAAATAAGCGTCGTGATAAAAAGAAACCACACAGCATACATAAGAACAACACCGACACCCATAAGCGCAATAAATGCAACTATCTGAAATATTCCTACAGAAAATTGATGCATCACCACCCACCAAACAAGAAGCGCTGATCCTAAAATGGTGCGAATAAGAGACGCAAAACTCACGCGCATCATACTCATTTGAAACTGTGTATCCAATGGCTTTAAGAGCATCCCATCAAACTCTCCTCTATCGATTATGCGGGAAAAGTTTTCGAAATTATGAGCAAACAATGAATAATGTACGCCCGTTATAATAATATATCCTATGGTAATGACCACAAGCTCATTTCCATTCCACCCAAATGCTTGTTTTGCTTTATTTGTGAGGAGGGTTATCCAAATAAAATTAAATACTCCCCATGCACCAGTTGAAAAAAGATGGTTAAGAAAGTTCGCTCGATAAGCCAATATCAAAGCTACATTAATTTTGAGAACTGCTTTATATATGCGAATATATCGTTTAAAAGTATTCATTGTCCTACAGCAGTAAACTCTTTAATACCATTCATCCATAACATTCTATTTATCAATAATAAAAGCGCCAGCCATACTCCTTGAATCGCAATAATTCCCAAAAGACCACTGAGAGGAACTATTCCTTGTAAAGCTACGGTGCAATAATAACCACTATACGCAAATGGAAGAATATTACTTATCGTTTGGAGGACTTGTGGATACCAGGGAAGTGGCATTATTCCCCCCGAAAATATAATTATGGCAATTGTCGTAAGCTCCATAAGTCCATGAATATCTTTAAACCAAAATGAAAGATATGCGAGGCTTAATTTAAATGTAAAAGAAAGCGTATATCCAAGAATAAAGATTACAAGTACGAGCGGTAGATACAAAAGATTAAGAGATATAATGAGAGACCGAGGAAAAAAGAAAAGAAGAAATCCAATTATAATTGATGCATATATCGCCTGCATCACCCGATACGGAACCTCGGATAATAATTGCACCCAATAATAGGAAATGGGCTTGGTGAGGTAGTTTACCAGCTGTCCTTGCTTAATATCCACGTCCGACACTTCAAACTCACAATGAGAGGTAGTAAGAAGCCCTCCCACCGTCATTAAAATATAATATGTTGTAATTGCTGGTGTATTCATGCCGGCTCCATTCCAAAAAAGAATCAGCGTAAAATTATTTATGAGGGGAAGCATGAGCCAGATAAGTGAACGGAGACGATATTCAAACACACGTTCAAAATAGAGTCCTAACATGCGAATCCATTTCATAGTTTTTCAAAATATATTGTCATTCTGAACGGAGTGAAGAATCTAGCGAAGCGAAATAAGATTCTTCGTATGTAAATTGAGTCACTCAGAATGACATATATGAATTTCATACTTTCTCCGAGGAAAAAATCGTGCTAATAATCTCTTCGATTGCTGGCTCTTCAATCATGAGATCTGCTACGGGATAGCTACTTAATAAATGAGCTGTTGTGCTCGAAGCTTTATCTTTTGGTATTTCTATAACCGCATTGATACCATCGTGAGATAATATCACGCCATACTTTTCCAACTCATGTTTGGGTATTGCTTTTTCAAATACTACAGAAACACGCTTAAGCTGGGTATGCTTTGAAACAATTTCGCTCAATAGCCCATCATACAAAAGCTTTCCATGATTGATAATGATTACGCGCTTGCACAGCTCCTTCACGTCATCCATATAGTGACTTGTCAGAAGAATTGTTGCATTATATTTCCTATTATATTCTTTAACAAACGAACGTATCTTTTGTTGCATCACGATATCAAGTCCAATAGTGGGCTCATCAAGAAATAGTATCTTTGGGCTGTGGAGAAGCTGCGCGACAAGCTCACACTTCATGCGTTGCCCAAGCGACAACTTACGCACTTGAACGTGAAGAATGTCTTTGAGGTCGAGTAGTTCAGCTAATTCATTGAGCACTTCATGAAATCGTTTTTCCGGAATATCATACATTTCCTTATATAATAAATAGGACTCCATCGCAGGCAGGTCCCACCAGAGCTGGCTTTTTTGTCCCATCACGAGCGAAATGGAACGAAGAAAGTCGTGATTTCTATCAAACGGCGTATAGCCAAGCACTTTTATTTCTCCGCTTGTGGGATAAATAAGGCCCGAGAGACATTTAAGGGTTGTAGTCTTGCCCGCTCCGTTTGGACCAATAAAGCCGATAAGCTCTCCCTGTTCTATCTCAAAAGAGATGTCATCTACCGCTTTTGATGTTTCATACGTTCGTTTAAAAAAAGAACGGATTGATCCAGCAAGCCCCGCCTCCTTTTTATAGATGCGATAGTGTTTGGTGAGATGTGCTACTGAAAGTGCTGTCATAAGATATTATAACTCTTTTTGAATAGTTTGTCATTCCCGCGGAGGCGGGAATCCAGGCGATAATTACATTATTTGTTTATATATATCCCCTAATAAATACAGAGAGCCTGTAACAACAACGTCATCTTTTGTGTTTTTCAAGTAGCTCTTTATTTCTCTCACGTTCTCCATAATTTCTACGTTCGTAAATCCTTCATTTATGAGGAAATCTCGAATAATTGCTGGGCTGGTAGAAAAATGATGTGAGTCTTGATTATCGCTGAAAATTGAAGTGCAAATTATTTTATTTGCATAAGGAAGAATGCGAAGGAGCATTTGCTGATAATCCTTATCATTTTTAAATGCAAGAATGAACGTGTATTTCTTTCCCGGTGCAAAGGTGGAAAGAGCTGTGAGGAATGCCTTCATTTTTTGTCGATTATGTGCTCCATCCAAAATGATCACCCCATTTTCTTTCTGAATACTATCCATCCGTCCCTCAAACCTCAAAGATTGAGCTATATGGCGAATGCGCTTCTCATCAAAAATAAAACCATCGCGAGTAGCAAGATGGAAAATAACCGCAAGAGCAAGCGCTGCATTTTGCGCCTGGTGTGCACCAAATAGCCCAATAACGACAGCATTCAAGACTTTATTATTCCATTCAAAAGTAAATTGTGTTTTTCCTCCCATGCATGAAATTGCTTTTATTGATTTTTTTCCTACAATTGAGAGAAGAGCGGTCTTTTTCTTTGCGATACTGATTATTTCTTTTTCGACACTAGGAATTTGATAAATGGAAATCATATCTCCTTTATCCATGCAGATTTGGGCTTTTTGATGGGCTATTTGAGTAAGGGTATTTCCCAAAACTTTTACATGGTCAAATCCTATTTTTGTGATAACAGCGAGCTTATCTTGCCTCTCAACAACATTTGTTCCATCATACAGTCCTCCCAATCCCACTTCCATTACCGCATAATCAACCTTTTCTTTAAAAAAAACATAATAGGCAAATCCCACAAGTATTTCAAAATAAGTAATCGCTCCCACAGATGAGTCCTTCATCTTTTCAATAGCGGGCATTATCTCTATAAAATACTGTTTGTATCTTTTTTCATCAAGAAATGCATTATTTATTTCCGTCCGTTCACGGATATCAATTAGATGGGGAGATAAATGCAATCCTACTTTAAATCCTTGGGATTTTAAAAAGGTACTTATCATAAACGAAGTAGATCCTTTCCCAGAAGTACCAGCAACGTGAATCACTTTAAGTTTATTTTGTGGAGATCCAAGAAGCTTTAAAAATTCTTTCGTTCGTACAATTCCCTCCTCGCCTGGAAAGCGGGCAACCTTGTTCCCAGGTATAAAAGATTGTAGATACAGCTCAATGTCTCGGAGTGAAGAAAACATGTGTGTAATTATACTAGTAATAATCGTATTTAAGATTGATAATATATGCTCCCACTGATAGAATATGGATTGCAGGGTCCATAGCTCAATGGTAGAGCAGCAGCCTTTTAAGCTGTTGGTTCTGGGTCCGAGTCCCAGTGGGCTCACATCAGTGAGTCGTCATCCCGTCACTTGCCCGCCTTTGGTGGGAAAGTCGGGATCCAGTAAAATGTAGGAGTGAAATATTCTTACATCTACATTGTTGCTTCTAAGAAAAATGGCACGCTTTATATAGGTGTCATTTCGAACCTTAAAGGGAGGATATTCCTCCATAAACAAGGGGGTGTTAATGGATTTACTAAAAAATATAATATACATATGCTTGTATATTTTGAAATTTATGAAGATATATTAGAGGCTATTAAACGTGAAAAACAACTAAAAGAGTGGAAAAGAAGATGGAAAATAGAATTGATTGAAAAAAAGAATCCAAATTGGACCGATTTATATAAAACAATATAATCTGCGAGATGGATCCCGACTTCCGTCGGGATGACGGAGATTCTTCCTAATTAAACCAATTCAACCAATTTAACTAATTCAACTGATTCAACTGACTCCCCCAGTTTTTTGTTGTTGTTTGCTTTCTCGAATCTGTCTCATGCGTCTATCATTCACTTTTCTAAGCGTTGAGGTAAGCACTCTTTTTCGAATACGAAGTGAAATAGGAGTAATCTCCAATAGTTCATCATCGTTGATAAAATCAAGACTCTGCTCAAGGGTAAGTCGTGTTGGAGGAATTACTCCCACCGATACTCCTTCTCCCGCTGAACGATTATTAGTAAGCTGTTTTTCTTTTGAGACATTCACTTCAATATCATCCATTTTATTTGCAGCTCCCACAACCATACCTTCATATACTACATCTCCATGTCCTACAAAGAGAGTTCCTCGTGCCTGTACTTTTCCGATCGCGTAATTTGCAGCTTCTCCGCCCTTTACTGATACGAGACTTCCATTTCGAGTGTCATCCATGCGGAGACCTTTTGGAAAGTATCCGAGGAAAAATGAGTGCAAAATAGCTGTTCCTCGTGTCTTGGTAAGAAGTGAGTTGCGAATACCCAGCAAATTTTGACTGGCGATTCTATACACGATTCTATTTTGGTTTCCGCCCTCTTTTTTCATATCAAGCATACTAGCTTTTCTTTTTCCCATTTCTTCGGTGATAACGCCAAAGTACTGTTCTTCAACCTCAATAGTTACCTCTTCAAATGGCTCACATACTTCTCCGTCGATTGTCTTGTAGATGACCTGTGGCTTACTTACTTCCATTTCATAGCCGCCTCGTCTCATTTCTTCAAGAAGTACCGCTAAATGCAGTTCTCCACGACCGGAAACAATAAATCCAACGCCTTCTGTATCATCTTGAACACGAAGACCAAGATTTGTTTCTACTTCTTTGTACAGACGTTCACGAAGTTGACGAGACGTGCTAAACTTCCCTTCTTTTCCTCCAAATGGACTGGTGTTGGGACCAACACTGATTTTAATGGTAGGATCCTCAACAGTGATGTGTGGCATACTCTGAGGAAATGCGGGATCACATACTGTTTGACCAATGGTAAGAATAGGGATACCTGCAATAGTTGCAATATCTCCTGCAACAGCTTGATCCACTTCAGTACGATTAAGTCCTGAGGTGGTGAAAAGCTTTGCTACTCGGTTTGTGCCGATCACTTTATCATTTTCTCCAACGACTGCAATATTTTGATCTTTTTTCAGTGTTCCCTGAGTTATTTTTCCGATACACAGCTTTCCTACATAATTATCGTAGTCGAGTGTGGAAATCTGCATCTGGAGAGGTTTATCCTCGTTTAATGCGACATTAGGAAATTCTTTAAGAATCGTGTCAAACAAAGGAGAAAGGTCGCCTGCTGTCTCGGCAGTATAGACTTCTGGAAGCGTGTAAAACGCCTTTCCGTCTCGTCCTACGGCAAAAAGAGTGGTAAATTCAAGAGATGAATCATCCTGTGCAAGATCAAGAAATAATGTTTCAATTTCTGAAATAATCTCCTCTGGACGTGCATCTTTCTTGTCGATTTTATTGATGACGAGGACAATCTTAAGACCTGCTTGAAGAGCTTTTTTAAGAACAAACTTGGTCTGTGGAAGTGGTCCTTCAGCTGCATCTACTAAGAGAATTGCGCCTGAGGCCATAGTAATTGTGCGTTCTACTTCTCCACCAAAGTCTGCGTGTCCGGGAGTGTCGATGATGTTGATTTTTGTATCTTTGTAGAAAACCGAGGTATTTTTAGCAAGAATGGTGATTCCGCGCTCGCGCTCAAGGTCGTTTGAGTCCATGATAAGCTCCTGGCTCATCTCTTTTTGATTGTCTCGAAACGAATGAGTTTGCTTAAGAAGAGCATCAACGAGGGTTGTTTTTCCGTGATCAACGTGGGCGATGATAACGATATTGCGAATCTCCATAGGATAAATTTTGGTGGAATCTGTCAACTTGTATAAAAGAAGTCGAATGAACTCCAAATTATGAACAGTCTATTATACACCTTTTTACAATGGTTTTGGGGGGGAAAAGTAAAATAAAATGACTCCACTGATCGCGTCATTCCCGCGAAGGCGGGAATCCAGGCTAAAATGTCCATCTTATAGATCCCGGATCTAGTCCGGGATGACAAATAGAAAATGTTTGTCAATTATCGTCTGGATCCCCGCCTCCGCGGGGATGACATGTGATAAAATAGAGCTTAACGTGCCCGATCGTCTAATGGTAGGACATCAGACTCTGAATCTGATTATCCTGGTTCGAGTCCAGGTTGGGCAACCCTTCGACTTTCAACTATCAGTTTCATGTCATTGCGAGGAATACTGTGACGAAGTAATCTTAAGTAATAGATTGCTTCACTGTAAAATGCGTCGTTCGCAATGACATTTAACTTAATCTTTTTCCAACTTTTAGCTTTTAGCTTTCAGCTTTCATCTTTTAGCTTTTAGCTTTCAGCTTTCAGCTGATGACGAAGTTACAAATCCTTCCTTTTACGTAGATAAGGCGGTATTTCTTTCCTACTAAATATTTTGCAAGTAGTTCATCTTTTAATACGGTATTTTCTATGTTTTTTTCGTCCAATGCTTCGGGGCTTACTTCTATCATTCCCCGGAATTTGCCCTGAATTTGAATGGGAAGCTTCACGACCGTATCCGCAATAGAAACCTCTGTTTGAGTGGGCCAACTAGATAAGTGGACAGATGTTTTTTCATTGAAAACATCTCTCCATATTTTTTCCGTCATAAATGGCGCAAAAGGAGCGATTATCTGGATAAATTTCTTCGCCTCCTCTGCGCTTAAGCTTTCAGCTTTTGGCTTTGAGCTTTCAGCTTCGTATGCATTCAAAAACTCCATGAGAGCCGCGATTGCCGTATTAAACTTCGTATTCGCAATATCTTCGCCGACTTTCTGTATTGTCTTATTAAGTTTATTAACCAATTCTGGATTAGACTGTTTTAACTGATCACTGACCACTGACCGCTGACCACTGTAAAGTGCCCACACTCTTTTAAGGAATCTATGTCCTCCTTGTAATGCAGCTGTTGACCATGCAATCTCCATGTTGAACGGCGCCATAAACATTTCGTACATACGTAACGTATCCGCTCCATACTGCGCCACCACATCATCTGGATTTATGGTATTTCCCCAGCTTTTGCTCATCTTGCGATGATCCTCGGCCAACACCATTCCTACATTTCGGAGTCGTAAAAATGGTTCGGGATAATTAAGAAGTCCCAGATCTTTTAATGCTTTTACCCAAAATCGCGCATAAAGCAAATGAAGCACAGCATGTTCCGCGCCTCCCAAATACCAATCAACCGGCGCCCATTTCGACTCCCCCATTGTCGCCATCCATTCCTCTCTCATTGTCATCGCGAGCACATTCGGCTTGCTCAGTGTAAACTCCGCGTGGCGATCTTCTTGAGATTGCTTCGTCGTTTCACTCCTCGCAATGACATCGTTTTTCGCGGCAAAGCGCACAAAATACCAGCAGCTTCCTGCCCAGTTGGGCATTGTATCTGTTTCTCGTGTGGCATTCCCTCCACAGACGGGACATTTTACATCCTTAAATCCCCCAATTGCCGATAAAGGCGATTCTCCTGTGTCAGTTGGCTCATATGAAGAGGTATAAGGCAACTCTAAGGGTAGTTGATCTTCAGAAAGAGGGACCCATCCTCTATTTGCCTCGACAACCTCGTTTGGAATCGTGAATTTCTCATTGTATCCTCCGACTTTCGACTTTGAGACTTTAAGACTTTCGACTTGTTGATTTTCTGCACACTTTTCGCAGTAAATCATCGGAATCGGCTCTCCCCAATAGCGCTGACGTGAAAAAATCCAATCACGAAGATGATAAGAAGTGACACGTTTACCCCATCCTTTTTCTTCAATATAGTCTTTTGTTTTTTCCAACCCGTCATGAAAGTCTAATCCATTCAAAAATTCAGAATTGACCATTTTTCCCTTCATTCCTTTTACAATTATCTGTTTGCTTTCCGTTATGGGGGAATCATCACCGTCTTCTCCTACAACTACACGAATAATAGGAATATTAAATTTTTTTGCAAATTCGAAATCTTTATAATCATGCCCCGGACACCCTTGAACTGCACCCGTTCCTACATGCCCCAATACAAAGTCCGCAATATATACTGGTACATCCCATCCGCCTACGATATTATGCGCATACAGCCCAGTAAAAGCCCCTGTCTTCTCTTTTTTTTCGTCTAATCTGTCTATTTCTGATTCTTTGAGAGTCTTTTCAACATACATTTTTACATCGTTTTTATTCTTTTCCTCTACTTTTATTTTTCCATCTAATATCATTTGAACTAATTTATGTTCAGGAGCTAATACAATAAACGTCATTCCAAAATTTACGGGAGCCGTTGTAAAGCAAACGATGCTTTCTTCTGTATTCTTGATTTTATACTCAATATTTATTCCCTCTTTCTTCCCAATCCAGTTTTTTTGCATCTCTAAAATTCCTTTTGGCCAGTCGAGAAGTTTTAAATCCTCCAATAACTCTTCTGCATATGCAGTAATGCGGAAAATCCACTGAGGAAGGATTTTCTTCTCAATCACGTTTCCGCAGCGTTCATGCGTGCCATTTGCGAGTACTTCTTCTTCAGCGAGTCCCGTTTTACATGTGGGACACCAATGAATTGGCGTATTTTTTTTATAGAGCAGCCCCATTTTGAAAAATTGGATAAACAGCCACTGTGTCCATCGATAATAAGCAGGATCTGTGGTGGAGAATTCTTTTTCCCAGTCGTAGGACAGCCCCAGCATTCCCATTTGGCGTTTAAAGTTAGCAATATTGCCCGGCACCATATCCATTGGATTTTTTTTTGCTTTTATCGCGGCATTTTCTGCAGGAAGCCCAAACGCGTCCCATCCCATGGGGTGAAGTACATCTTTGCCGCTCATTTTAAAGTAGCGAGCCATGACATCGGTGCCCGTATAGATACGAACGTGCCCAACATGAAGACCCGCTCCTGAAGGATAGGGGAACATAGAGAGACAATAGGCTTTATTATTTTGACTTTCCACGTTAAGACTTTCAGACTTTGGACTTCTATAAACGTTTTCTTTCTCCCACAACTCAATCATCTTAGATTCAAAATCGTTTGGATTGTATTTTATTTTATCGTCCATATCCTTGTATTAAATATGTGAAACGGGCAGACACGGGGGTCTGCCCCTACTAATTTACCGTATCAATCCTTGCGGGCGCGTCACGCCGCGCCCCTACAGCCAATTTAACTAATTTAACTAATTCAACTAACTAAACTTACAGAGTAAATTATACACTCTCTGCTTCATTTTTTCCGTTACTTTTACATGTATTGCCCCAATTCCTTGCTGTCCATACCAAATATGGGAATGAAGCGGTGCAAGAAGCACTGCGACAAGGGTAAGTAAATCTTCTTCTCCTTGAATGAGGAGTTGCTTTGTGGCCCTTTTATGCCCTACTTCATTTTGAGAAAATAATAAATGGAGTGCAATTACCGCTTCTTTTTGAATAGTTCCTTTTTCATTTTTCGCGATAGAACAACCTTTTTCGATAATGCCCTGCAAAATCATGCTGTTTAGGGCTTTTCGTTGGGTCATATGGTCTACGACAGAGATATGGGGCAAAATTCCTCTTTTTTTCAGTTCGAAAGTGACCATATCGCCAACTGTACAACAATATACGGAGCTGTGTTTTCCGAAAGTATCCCTCATTTTCTTTACTATATGCTCAGAGAGGGTTGAAATTGATGGTATTATGCGGCCCAGCGGTTTCCTTAATACTTCTCTTAAAGTTTCTGGCAGAATAAATTTATCTTTGCTAGTGAGATACTTATAATAATGCAGTCCTTCTCGACTGATCACTCCTTGACGAATGCGTTCTGAGGATATTTTTTCATTGGTCTCGTCATACACAAAGGGAACGCGGATGATAAATAAGGGCTTCATACCAATCTGTAATCGTTTCTCATTTATGAGATTTGCCCCGATTACTGTGTCTTCTGTGACGCAAATTGCATCAATTGAGGTGTTAACAAGCGTGGGACCAAAAATATCGGTAAGTTTGTAAATATTAAGAGAAGTGTTATAGCTCGTCACATTTTCCACTCTTTTTGAGTAGGTCTCAAGAGATGACAAATAAGCTTTATGCCTTGAGAGAGCCTTAGTCGCCACCCCAACCGTTACTTTTTCTCCATTTAATATACACTCATCTAGGAGTTTTTTATGCCCTGCATGTATATGATCGAATGTGCCTCCGCACACAATGTGCTTAAACTTCATATAGAAGATATGATATCAGATATTCGGGCGACCACAAGGGTCGCCCCTACATCTAACCGTCTAACTGTCTCACTGCCTAGCCTGTTCTTCTATGTCATTGCGAGGAGTCCTGAGCCTGTCGAAGGATGACGAAACAATCTCAATGAATAGATTGCCGCGCTCCACTCTGTATTTAGCTTCGCTCGCAATGACATGTATATTTGCTATACTCAATCTATGCTCTCTATTCATCCGCGCATCCGTATCGGCATCGTTCTTCTAGCTTCGTTTTTTGTCAGTGGGCTCATCATGAAGTATACCTCTGATTCCCCTACTCACGAAGCTGCCCCGCACATTCAATTGCAAACTCTTGCATCAGACCTTACTACCTCGATTGCAGATTCAAAATCGAGCATTTTAACGACAATTCAGTCGTTCCGCCTTCCTGCTCTTATCTCTTTTAATCCTCATCCTCAGCCTTTTCAAGAAGACCCGCTCATCACGCCAACCGAAGCTCCCTTTGAAGATCTTCATGCTGAGCCCACTCAAGGCTGGATTACGCTTCCCACTTCTCCCCCTCAATCTCCCACTCCTCCCTCTACGCATATTATTCCTACCTCTTCGACAAATTCTACAAACCCTACTCCAAGGCCCACCACGAATACTTCTCCTATTCCTCCAACTACTATCCCTAAGCCTACAAAAACTCCAAAACCTACTAAGCCCCCTAAGCCCACTCCGTATCCCGCAATCACCACAGACGAGCGCCCAGGATCAACGATTCAGGAAGTTGCGCGGGAAGTTGGAAAAAGAGCGTGTTTTCCGTATGCACTTCTTATGGCAACGCGGACTCAGGAATCTGGAGCGTGGATGAATGGCATGAGCGCCTCAACCACAAAAAAATATAATACCTATGGTTGGTGGAAGTCGGCAAGTAGTGGAGAGGTCTGTGCGGCGCTCGCCTATTCTACACAAAGTGGGCTGGTTCCCTCCGATTCAGGAGGCGGCTCATGCACCAATGGCGTTCAGCCAGGGGCATATGATCAAAAAATAATGGGCCTCATGCAGGTTTCGGAAGAAGAAGAAACAAAAACACGAAAATATACACAAGCCACCCTTCCCAACTCTATAGATAGAAGAGTTCTTTTTGACAATATGCTCATCTATGCGATTGCAACAAGAAATAGGCTGGGTGTTACCCCACCCGGTTGTGATGATTGGCCTCAAGACATAGTAAAGCTAGCCGCGGAAAAACACTTTGGCGCCTGTGCATATGGAAATGGGAAAAATTACTGCACCGAAGTATGGAATTTATACAGATCATTTAAATAGGCTTTTTTTTCTTCTTGACAACATGTCATATGTATATTATTATGTAATTACTTATGAATAATATGTCAATTATCCCCCAATTTGTATCTGTATCAGATTTGCAGAGAGGTTATCCTGAGATACTCAAAACTCTTAAGGCAACTCAACAACCACTTCTAGTATTAAAAAAGAATGATCTAGAAGCTGTTATTATTACTCCTGCATTCTATCGATCAATGATGGAAAAAGTGCAAGAATATGAAGAGAAAGAAGCTCTACTCGCTCTCTCAAACTACACAAAAGAAAAAAAGGCTCATAAATTAAAAAAAATGAAGTCTGTAAGAGAATTATTCGAGTAATATGAACATTAATTCGGTTTTCTATTCCTCTTCATTTAAGAAATCGGTAAAGAGGTATTTATCTCAGCGAAATAAGATTGAAAAAAGTATGTTACTTTTTATGAGTAATCCGTTTGATGCTTCATTGAAAACTCATAAATTAACTGGGAAACTGTCTCCGTACTGGTCATTCTCAATCGATCATCACTTAAGAGTGCTTTTTGAGTTTATTGATGAAGAAACAGTGGGTTTTATTGATTTGGGAACGCATGAAATATACAAGTAACACTGTCATCCTGATCCGCCAGCTGGCGGAGAAGGATCTAGCGAGCCCTTCGACAAGTTTTACAGTGAGCTAGTCGAACTGCTCAGGATAAATTCCGCGAGCGTAAAAAGATTCTTCGTATATAAATCTTGTCACTCAGAATGACATGATAATGTCACCTCGTCACAGAATAGCTCTTCACAGTCTCCAACAGCTTTTTTGCTTCTTCATTTTTCTCAAAATGGTCTCGCACAGGCTGCAAAAGTTGATCGAGATATTTTATGACAGCCCCTTTTAAATCTTGTGGGTGTATTTCTTTATTTGCAAATTTTGTTTCGAGATCCTGAAACGAGTTCAGGATGACATTCCCTCCCCATTTTTCTGGACGCTCAATAATAAATTCTGAAATATTCAATCGTTCAAAGGATTCAAAAATAATATATTTACAGTATTCCAAAACAGGATTTTCCTTTATATCACCTTCCAAACAGTACGCTTTATTTATTTTTCTTTGAATATCTTCCAATGTATCTGTCATAAATACAGCGGTGTCGGGCTTTGACTTTGACATTTTAAGCTCTATGGTTCGCTGTAATGCGTCTGTTTCGGTTGATACCGGCTTCCCTAATCCGCGTAGCATATGATGACTTACGACAACTGGTTTCCAGTATCCCAGAAGCGGCCCTACTTCCCGGGCAAGCATATTTACTTTGCGTTGGTCCATCCCAAGCTGTGTAATCTTTGCGCCAAGCATAAAGATATCTGCTACCTGCATACAAGAATATATGATGTGTGCGCCGGTAAGCTTTTCCAGAGACTCTTCTCTCCCCATCATCTCTGCTGTACGGATAAATCGCTTGAGTGCGTTTGATTTCCCTACTTGCACGACAAGTTTCCAATATTCTGGATTTTTTGCCATGTCACTTGCCCACATAAACTCCACATTATTTAAATCCATTCCGCTCGCACGCCACACTTCAATAAAATACTTTCCAACTGTTTTTATTTTCTCCAAATCTCCACCCATTTTATTATTTGCCATTGCGTGCCAATCTGCCACCCACATACGAAACTTCACGCCCGCTTTAATCATTTTATTCACGTTGATCGCACGAAGGAGCCCTTGTGCAATGTGAATTTGTCCGGACGGCTCAAATCCATCATAGGCTGTGAGCTGCTCTCCACTTTCGATAAGGACTTTTAATTCTTCTGCCCCAATTATTTCCTCTCCGACTTGATTGATTAAGTTGAGTTTGTCTTGTATGTTCATATGTATTAGGAATAGTATAGCCTATTTCCCAGATGGATGGGCACTCTTGCTATATGCGCCAAAACGGTATCCGTTCATTGTCCAATGATGAACCCCTCCTGCAGTGTCATACCACAAACGAGGGCGTGTGGCTGTTTCAAATCCTAAGAGTCCTTTAATTTTATAGGGTAATTTTTTTGCAACGATGGGACCTTCCAAATATCCCCTACCTCCATACTCTGGAAAAATACAAGTATTAGTGGAAAAAATAACCTGTGTTTCCTTTTCTGAATCTGGAAGTGGTAGTTGTATAGCCCGTTCTACTGGCATATTCTCCTATTATACACCCTCTTTATTCTCTATCAGATTTTTTTCGTAAAATCCTTTATTTCGCATGCAAGGCCCGTATCAACCCCTTGCATCTTCATCCACGGACCCTCATTATTATGAATCCCCATATCTTCAATCTTGACCGCGCTAAAAATGGGGACATTTCCTACGTTTTCCTCTATTGACTTACGTGCTCCCGTGTAGGTCTTCTCAATGGGGACAACTACACCCACTAGATTTACATTTACTCCTTGTTGGCGAGCCAACTGAAGGAGAAGGGCGATGGCCTCAGTCATTTTTCCCGAATCAAAAAAATCATCACACATGATTAAGTTTATTTCTTCACCTGGCTTTTTTGCCTGAAGTACTTGCAAAAGCTCAAGAGGAATACTCATTACATCAATTTTTCCCTTTGAATAGGAATCAATCGCAACCTCAAGAGAAGTAGGAGCGCCATTTTTTTGTACGGATAGCACGGGAGGTTTGTCTTTAAGAAGGGAAGAAAATGCAACTCCAAGTGCCACTCCTGATGCTTCTGGTGCTAATATGCCGTCGATATGAATGCCCCGCCCAGCAGCATCAGTATCCATATCGTATGCAAGCTCTTGCAGTGCTTTACCCATCTCTTCAGGATCAAGAAACTTTTTAAAAACATTTTGATAGTCTATCCCCATATCGGGATTTTCCTCTAATCCAAAAAGAGCTGCTCCCCCTCTTTCAAACAGCGCCTTTAACAGCTTCTTAGCGCCACTTGAAAGTCCTTGTGCCGACTCAATTGCGGCTGATCTGTTATTTTTTTCACATATGCCGTTTGGTGCTATCGTATTATCTTTCATTCCTGGAGGTTTGATACTGTCAATTCGCGGAAGATAGGGGATTATTTTTCCGTCGGGAAGCGTATATTCGTGAAGTTTTCTTACGTCTATCGGGAGGGCTGTTACTCTTTCTTTATGTTGTGTCATCTTGATTTGATTATTTATATCAAATCATGGCGCTATTGCAAGAGCATCATGCGCCCATCCACAATATGAAGGCCGGAATCGGAAGCGAGAGTTGGATTTAAATCGATTTCTTTTATCTGAGAATAGGTGTTCATCAACATACCCAGTCTATCTACAATCTCATAAAGCTTATCTTCATCCACCGGCGCCGTGCCTCGAAATCCCTCGATGATCTTTTGTAATTTAGACGTTCGTATTTTCTTAATCATATATTCAAAAGAGAAAGGGTACACAAAGCTCACTACAGATTGAATAAGCTCGGCGTAAATGCCGCCCAATCCTAAAAGGATAATTATGCCAAATTGGGGGTCTCGTTTTGCTCCAATGATAAATTCATGCCCTTTCATCATTTTTTGAAGATATACGCCCTGCTCTCCCGTTGATTCACACAGATCATGATAGTTATCAATAAGCTCTTTTTCATTTTGAATATTTACCCTCACGCCGCGGACCTCTGTTTTATGGGTAATTTTTTCTGATGCGATTTTAAGTACGAGCGGATATCCTATCTCATTGCCCATTTTTCGTACATCTTCTTCAGATTCGGCATTGATAAGAAGCGTGGGGCTAATGCCAGCGCTGATCAACACTGCATTTGTTTCCAGTGGATTTAATACTGCTTTTTTGGGGAGCGTCACGCGCTTTGCCATCTCAATTTCTTTTTTTGTATGAACGACGCTGTGTTGAATATGATCTTGGTAATGGGTGATTTTTGCAAGCGCTGAGGGCAGGAAGTCGTAGGTAGAGAAGCTTGCTATCTTTGCTCGTTCAAAATGGGTGTGGCTATTTCCCACCGACTTCTCTCCCATAAATATAGGGAAAATGGGCTTGGAAAATGCCGATTGAGCTTCAATGAGGGCTGAGGCTGTATCCTCTACTTCCGTATTTGCCTGAGGAGTAAGCATCACCACAACCCCTCCAATATGTTTTTGCTGAATGGTGGCGGAAATTGCTTGTCGATATTGAAATGCGCTGGCGTCGCCCAGCAAATCGATGGGGTTATGAATCGTCACTTTATCTCCTCCCATATTTTTCTTTATCATTTCTTTGATATCTTCAGGAACGGTTACCAATTCTAGTTTATTTTTAATAAGCTCGTCCGTGAGAAGTACCCCGATTCCGCCTGCGTTTGAAAGAATGAGAATATCTTTTGATGTGGGAGCTCTCCCAAAACTGAAGATCTTGAGCATCGACATAAATTCAAAAAATTGACCTGCTCGTATTCCTCCATACTGTTCAAATACTGTGGAGTAGACCATATCGTCTCCCACCATACTTCCTGTATGAGAACCCGCTGCTTTTGAGCCTTCTGCAGTGGAGCCTGACTTGAGGATGACTACTGGTTTTATTTTCGTTGTTTCCTCGAGTATTCGTTTAAAATCCTCTCCCCGTTTTACATCTTCCAAATACATAGCTATTACTTTTGTGTCAGGATCATCTCGAAGAAATTCCAACAAATCACATTCGTCCAATACGGCTTTGTTTCCCAAGCTCATAAAGTAAGAAAAGCCAAAGTTTTCATGCCCTACCAAATAGTCCACCATCAAGCTACCGAGCGCTCCAGACTGTGAAATAAATCCAATATTTCCGCTGGGTGCGGGATGCTTTAAAAAGGTGACATTTGCCTGCGAGATCGTGCTGACATACCCAATACAGTTGGGGCCTAAAATAGTCATATCATATAATTTAGCTTTCATAACGAGATTTTGCTCTTTCTGAGCTCCGTCCACCCCCGCTTCCTTAAACCCAGCAGCATAAAGCACAATATTTTTTATGTCAATCGTTTTAAGATCGTCCAACAAATGCATCGCAGCATCAGCGGGGACCGCCAACACCACCAAATCAATTTGTTTTTTAATATCTTTGATATCTTTATAGACAGGACGATCAAACAAAGTATCAAACTTAGGATTCACAAAAAATATTTCTCCTTTGTAGCCTTGTTTTATGAGATTTTGCGCCACAAGATATCCTACTTTCTTCGGATTTTCAGACACGCCGATGATGGCAATGGAGGAAGGATTAAAAAAAGTTTTCAGGTCCATAATTTACTATACCATACCGAAGATGGGAGAGTATGATAGGATAAGAGTATGATTGCTATTTCAGAACTGAAAAAACTCGCACAGCGCGTGCGCCACGGTATCGTGACGGCGACCACGGAGGCCGGATCCGGGCACCCGAGCTCTTCTCTCTCTGCAGTTGAGCTTGCGACCGTGCTTTTTTTTGGGGGATTTTTCAAACAAGATATCCAGAATTTTCAAAATCCACTAAATGATAAATTTGTTTTATCAAAAGGGCATGCAGCTCCCCTTCTCTATGCACTCTATGAAACGGCTGGAGTGATTTCTCAAAAAGAATTATTGACTCTAAGAAAATTTGATTCTCACTTACAGGGACATCCAACTCCCGAAGCACCATTTGTAGATGTGACAACAGGAAGCTTGGGACAGGGGCTTTCGGTAGGAGTGGGTATGGCAATGGGTTTAAAGCTAAAAGCTCCAAACAGAACTTCCCTACCCCCTACCC
>Ga0194063_10000251_pt1 | contig 40196 bp, 39 predicted proteins | sample SepL3720m_MetaG_FD_155459 | JGI IMG/M metagenome (GOLD analysis project Ga0194063, IMG submission 155459) | Anoxic zone freshwater microbial communities from boreal shield lake in IISD Experimental Lakes Area, Ontario, Canada - Sep2016-L373-20m | ecosystem: Environmental > Aquatic > Freshwater...
TTATAGACATCCGTTCCTCCCGTATTCCTTGTATTTGATTCATTGACGAACACTTGATTATATTTTGTTGCAATCATATCAATATCAAAGTGTCCTCTATATCCTTCAGCGCTGTATCGTTCTGCAATGTAATATCCGGTATCTATGATACGAGCAGCGAGACGTTCACTAATGACATCTTCATGCATATCTAAGCCATAAAATCCACCATCTTCTGTCACCTTCATTGTGCAGTAGTAGAGCATGTCAATCTTTCCATTTTTTTGAATTTTAAATTCTATGTTTGGAAAACTACTTGATCCATTATTTACGTTTACAGGAATAAGATCCTCAATGATAATAGGATAGCGTTCCCAATACTCGTCTTTATTAAGATAGGAGTAAATGGCTTTTTCACATGCTCTATATTCTTTAGGGAGTTGACCATCTCTAAAAATGAGCACGCCATTTCCTCCAGATCCTTTGTTTGTTTTTATTACCACTCCATGATCCTTAATATATTTATTTGCAGCAATACGAGCAGCATCAAGCTTGCCAACACAGATAATTCCTTCAGGCATAATAAAATCAGGTTCAAGAGCGGTACTTTGTTGAGCGAGCTGTCGTATTCCAGATTTACTTCCATAAAAGTTGACAGTCCATGAACAGTCTATCTCGGGTGATTCTGGTATAGACACAGAGATGCCTCGTTCATGTATTTTTTCTTTCAAATCAAGAAAAAATGGAGAGGATGCATAGCCGATAAGAGTGACCTTCTTATATCGTTTTGCTCTTTTAATAAAATTATTGAAAAGTTTTGTGTCATTCAAGAAATCTCGGCAGACTAACCCACTTATTTTTTTTGGGACAAGAATATCAATTTTTTTTGCTCCAATGAGTTCATGAAAATATCTTTTGAAACTAGGAGATATAGAAACTGGGGAGATATATATAAACTCATCCTCATCAGCATTAGCAAATAAATAACAGTCTGAAGAACTGTTGTTACTATCTATTTCCTCTTTTCGTTTTTGCTTGTCAGTGATAGAAGATATAAAAGACCATTCATCTTCAACAACATTATAAATATATACTACAAGCTCATTGCGATTTTTTTGTTTCTTCGTATTTTTTTTCCGATGGGAGAGTGTGATTATTTTTGCTTCCTGAGATGGAGTTTGTTCCTCTTTCATTTTTATATAGGTACATTATGAATCGTTTCTTCTATTTGTCAATAGTGTTTATCATAAATACACCTCTTGACTCTTATTTTACGAAGAAGTAATATAGTTTCACTATGACACCAAATATACATATACGTGAAATATCTACCACTTCTTCACAATTTTTCATAACTACAGCAATACAAGGATATAAACTACTTAAAAACCTCCCTCAAGAAATAGTAAAAAATGTTGAAATTAAAGCTAAGAAAGAGGAATTTATAGGGAAAAGTGGTGAATCACTTCATTTAGAGTACATTACGGACGACATGGTAAAGCATATCTATGTAATCGGATTAGGGGAGAAAAAAAACATACAGGCAAGCAAAGTCAGAAATAGCATAATACAAGCGGTCCATCTTGCATTGAGGGTTAAAGCGGCAGAAATTGAAGTGTTCGATGATCAAAGTGGGCTATCTGTCCGCTCTCTTGTTGAAGCTCTTACGATTGGAACATATACATTTGATCGATTTCTTGGAGTAGGACATAAAAAGAAGCATCCTCCAATTCGCGATGTTAATCTCATCATAAAAAAAACTCCTCAAATAGAGAGCGAAATCCAGAAGGGAATTCAGACAGCAGAAGCCCAGATGCTTTCTCGTGATTTGGTTAATACACCCGCCTCCCATATGCATCCCGAAATAATGCTCAAACACGCATATGAAATTGAAAAGAAATCAAAAGGATTGGTTACTGTAGAGGTTTTGAAAAAAAGCGATTGTGAAAAATTAGGAATGGGTGCATTTTTAGGAGTAGCTGAGGGAAGTGATCATCCAGCATACTTTATTGTTCTCCACTACAAGGGAAACGGGAAAAAAACAGTATCACTCGTTGGCAAATCCATAACTTTTGACTCAGGCGGTCTTTCTCTTAAACCCGGAGACAGTATGATGGATATGAAAATTGATATGGCAGGAGGAGCAACCGTATTGGGGATATTTGATTTTCTTGCATCTGCAGGTCCTAAAATTTCTGCATTTGGGAGTATCTATGGGCTTCTTCCAGCTTGCGAGAATATGCCCTCCGGAAAGGCAATGAAACCAGGAGATATTGTAACAGCGCTCAACGGAAAAACAATCGAGGTTCTCAATACGGACGCCGAGGGAAGGTTGGCACTTGCGGACGCTCTCGTCTACGCAGAAAAAAATTTAAAATCTGATTATATTATTGACCTTGCGACGTTAACTGGTGCCTGTATGGTTGCACTTGGAAATGACCTAGCAGGGCTTTTTTCAAATAATGATCAGTTTGAAAAACTATATCATCCCTATGCGGACGAGGTAAGTGATCTATACTGGAGATTGCCACTGCAAGAGACGTATGTAAAACAGATGAAAAGCAAAATTGCAGATTTAAAAAATATTGGGGGAGGAAGATATGGAGGAGCTATTACGGCGGCTCTTTTCCTGAAAGAGTTTGTTCAAAAAGCTCATTGGATGCATATTGATATTGCGGGTCCCGCTCATACAGATTCAACAGGGGCGAGTGGATGGGGAGTTGTCTCTATTATTCATTTTCTTGAAGAACAGAAAGAACTATGAAAACATCAAAACTTCTTCAAACAGAGGGAATTATTAAAGCATCAACTGATGATGTACTCTCAAGCGTTTTAAGTCGATTGCCAAGTTCCCATTCAGCCGCTTTTATATTTGACAAGGATGACAAATATATGGGGATTATTAATCCTTATTACTCCATTATTAAGTCATCACATCCTTCCAATATAAAAATTGAGCATTGCTTGGTCCACGCACCTCATGTAAAGCTGCAACACACCGCAGGGAAGATCGCACAAATGATTATGGAATCAAAAATTCATTATCTGCCTGCATTTGACGATCAAGATAAATTTATCGGTATGGTTTCTGCACGTGGATTATTTCGGGCATATGAATCAAGTAATGCCTATACCATACGAATAAGCGATATTATCAAATCAAAAAAACGTCCACTCGTCGTCATTCAAGAAGAAGAAACAATTAGTCACGCTCTCCACATATTTAAAGAGTCAAAGCTGTCAAAACTTGTTGTTATTAATAAAGAAGGGAAATTGCATGGCATTTTGAGTTATTACGATTTAATTTCGTTTCTTATTACTCCAAAGAAAAAAGAGCGTGGTGCACTTAATACAGATAAATCCACATTGCAAACAAAACGAGTAAAACATTTTTTACGTTCATATGTCCTTACTTTGGGAACGAATGATTTTGCACGAGACGCACTTCATCTGGTACTTGAGAAAAAAATTGGGAGCATAGTAATAATCGACAAATATAGCAAACCTATAGATATTATTACCACTAGAGATCTGCTCAAGTTACTTGTATCTGAGCCAACCGTTGTAAAGATGGAGATGTCCACACAAAATTTGTCGCTCAAGAGCTCACTTATTACCAAAGGATTTTTTGAAAAACTGAAAGATCGCATAATGAAAAAAAAGGATGTGGCAAAAGCGAAATTATATGTAAAAGAAGAAAAACAAGGTGGATTATTTAAAGCAGTGCTTTCACTCATTCCTAAAAGAGGGAATCCCAAAGTTGTCGTAGAAGAGGGAAGAGACTTAGTAGGAGTGTTGCAAAAAGTAAAGAAGGAAGAGAAGGTATAAATCAGTTGAATCGGCAATAAGATTGCTATATTTTTGTGTTAAATAAAAACCATTTCCTTTTAATCGGTATTCTTCTTCTGGGTCTTTTTTTACGTCTATATGGAAATAGTTGGGATCAGGGATTCCATCTTCACCCTGATGAACGGTTCCTTACCATGGTAGGAAATGATGTAAAGATTCCACAATCATTTTCAGAGTATATTAATCCTCAGACTTCCTCATTTAATCCTGCAAATAAAGGTCACGCTTTTTATGTCTATGGGACATTCCCTCTGCTGATTAATAAGATATTGGCTATTTTTTTGTACAACAATACGTACGACATGTTTAATCTACAAGGACGGACTTTATCTGGAATAGCAGATATGCTAGTTCTTTTATTGATATATAAAATCTGTGTACTCTTTGAAAAGAAATTAAAATTTCACTCCTCGATAAAACTCTATGCAACCTTTTTTTATGCAATAGCGGTACTTCCTCTGCAGCTTTCCCATTTTTTTGCAGTTGACACATTTCTCAATTTATTTTCCTGGTGGAGCCTTTATTATGCAGTGAGGTTTATTGATTATATTGATGATATAAAGCACATAAAGAAATTCACTATTTTAAATTTCAAATTTAATATTGTTTACTTAGCATCTCTTTCCGGACTATTTTTTGGCCTTGCATTGGCCTGCAAGGTAAGCACACTTTATTTTTTACCATTCATAGGATCAATTCTGCTTGTAGGAGGTATGCAGATGATAATGGGGGCGCGGTCAAAATTGACAAAGCGACCTGCAACATGGATGCTCGCTCTTACTTGTATTGCAGGATTCGTATTATTTAGTTACCTTGCTCTTCGACTTGGTTCCCCTTATTATTTTGAATCAAAATCTTTTTTTTCTCCCCAAATAAGTACATTATTTTTGAATAACATTCAAACACTAAAATCATTCGATAATCCACTTGGCTATTTCCCACCAGCAATTCAATGGCTATCGAAATCTCCCCTTTACCAGCTGCAAAACATCTTCTTCTTTGGTGTTGGTCCATTCTATTTTATTTTTTCTGTTATTGGGCTAGGAATAGCCCTATTAAAGAGGAAAAATTTCACGCTATTTATATCCATCATTTGGATGATTTTGTTTATGATATATCAGTCAGTACAGTTTGCTAAATCGATGCGTTATCTTATATTTATATATCCACTTTTGGCACTATTTGCAGGAGTTGGCCTCGTGTATACACTAGAAGGTCTAAAAAAAATAGCACCACATTGTATTTATCTATTTATTAGTTTATGTATATATTTGTGTATTGTAATTTGGCCACTGGCATTTTTTTCAATCTACACAAAGGATCACTCGCGAGTTGCAGCGTCAAAATGGATGTTTGAATCGATACCTGCAAAAAGCATTCTTCTTTCAGAGTATTGGGATGACGCTCTCCCACTTCCTGTGGAAAACCCAATACAAAAAGGCTATCACATTATCGAAGTACATATATTTGATCTTGATTCAAAAGAAAAATGGGAAGCAATAAATATACAACTGAAGGCAGCAGATTATTATGTAATGTCTTCAAATAGAGGGTGGGGGAGTCTGACGACGTTGCCTAGACAGTTTCCTGAAACGACGAAGTTTTATAACGATATGTTTAATGGGATTGAAAACTACACATTGATTAAAGAATTTGCGTCATATCCATCACTTCGTTATCTCGGCATTCCTTTAGATTTTCCTGATCAATGGGCTGAAGAAGCATTTACTGTTTATGATCATCCATTGGTAAAAATATTTAAGAAGAAATAAATGAATAGAGAATATCAAAAAAAGTTTTTTAATATGAGTACTCATCAGTATAAACTTGATTTACTTTTCAGACCACCACTCTATGTTCGACAAGAACTTTCCATTCTCCTTTCAAAGATCCCCTCTGGAATAAAAAAAATAGTTGATTTTGGGTGTGGAACTGGGAGATTGACTATTCCACTATTAAAAAAAGGATATTTAATCCAAGGTGTTGATATAAGTAGCCAGTCAATAGAGGTTCTAAAACAAAATATAGAAAAAATAGCACCTGAGAAAATGAAGAATTTTTCATCTTCATCTACTCTTCCAAAAGGACAAGTAGAGGCTATTATGGGCACCGATATCCTACATCATGTGCCACTTAAGGCGATAGTCCCACAGTTCTATAGAACGCTTCGTCCAGGAGGTATCGCTCTGTTTTCAGAACCAAATGCGCTCAATATAGCCTGGTATTTTTTTATGGTTATTTTTATTGATTGGGAGGCAGAAAAGGGTGTAATGCACTGTCATCAATCTTCGCTCCGACAAGCATTTCTCAAATCAGGTTTTAAAACTGTTATATTTACTCCGTATGGAATTTTTCCTCCCATATTCTTTGATAAAATTCCTTTTCTTCAGCATATAAACTACGCTCTTGCAAGATTACCGGTCTTCCGTTTATTTGCATATCGGTATATTCTCGTTGCTCAAAAATAAATAGGGGGAGTTATTTTTCGAGTACCACACATATATTTACAGATGAGGAAGTGGGGAACCTTTTGTCAAGAATAGAGGAAGGGAATCTCATTATTCGTGCAATGATCCGTGTAATCATGGATTGAGTGGTAAACTCAAATCTACTGACAGAATATATACCTAGTCTTTCAATGATGTTTTTTCCAACTCCGTACAAAATAAAATGAGCAAACGGCCAACTCCAATGTATTATATTTTTTTGACTTTTAATTTTAAATGACTGCTTATTAAGAAACCGTAACAGATCTTCTACAGAATAGAGTCGTATATGATCGGCCCAAATTCCTGCAAGCCACCAAACATCCTTTGAAATATGAGTATTGAAAAAGTTCATCAAAAACCAATTAAGTGGGTCCCATAAAAAAGGAAATGATCTATTTGGTACAGTCAGAGCAATCTTTCCACCACTTTTAAGTACACGTCGCAGCTCTTGTAATGCTTTTTTTTCATTGGATAAATGCTCAAGCACTTCAGAGAAAATAATAAAGTCAAAATAATTATCAGGATAGGGGAGACGAAATATATTTGCTTTTTGAATATGAATTCTTTTGTCTGTGCAATGCGACATTGCCAACTCTAAATATGACTCATTTATATCAAAGCTTTCAATTTTTTTGATAAATGAAAAAAAAGAAATGGCATGAGAATAGAATCCTCTTCCACAGCCAGCATCCAACACATACTTAGGTTTATTTTTATGTATTAATTGAAAAATAAATCGAGCACGTGCTTCAAATCCTGGATCGAATTCTTTATCCAATAGTGCTGATAATTGTTTTATCATAATTTCTTTGATTGAGAAACGACTTAACGCTTGTTTTATGAGATAAAAGAGACGCTCTTTTGACCACTGATTCCTTTATTTTTTGTGCAAGATCCGTAGCATCTTCTTTTGTAAAAATAAGACCAAATCCTGTTTCATTCACTGGTACGCGAGCTCCGGGAATATTTGAGACAATGATGGGGACGCCTTGTTGTAACGCCTCAACCTGAACCAAAGGAAAACAGTCAGAACGCGAGGGGATAATGAGAAAATCAATTGACGATAAAAAATTATATATACTCTTTTTGTTTAGTAAACCTAGATTGGTGATATATTTTTTGAGTTTTCCACTCTTTTGAAAATAATTATTTTTTTCATATGGTGTTTCATCTCCGGCAAAGAAGAAGTGAAGATTTTTTTCCGTCTTTGTGATGATATTAATTGCCTTTATGAGTATGTCGACTCCTTTTTCATCTACATATCGTCCGGCAAAACCAAAAATAGTAACCCCTTGTTTTTTTAAAGCAGATAGTTGAGAGATAGTATGATTTTCTTGCAAAACAATTTTAGGAATAAAGAGGAAGGATCTTAGTTTATATAAGTACTTTGAAAGTATGTGTGAATGTATTGCATAATCCTTTGTGTATGTAGCCACTGTGTGGGCAAGCATACATCCGATATGTGTTTGAACATTAAAGAGAAATTCGATAAATCTGTTTATTATTCCTTTTGTCAAAATAAGATCACCTTGATGAAATATGACAAGACGCTTATTGAAGAGTCGAGTGATAAGAGAGAGAAGAAAAACATTGCTATTTGGCGAATTGATAATTACAGTTTCATACTGGGAGATCATCTTGATGAATTGTGGAATGAGATTAAATGATATTTTTGCTCTACTGAATCCAAACTGATGATGTACACGAGAAATGGTGGCATTTTTTAACTTTTCATGAGCAGGAAGTGCATTTGTATGATTAATTGTGAGTACTGAAAAATCATACTGAAAAGAATATTGATCAACCAAATATGTCAGAGAGGAGACAATTCCCGTCCAATGAGGAACAAAAAAATCAGTGACAATCAAAACCTTCTTTTTAGTCATGATGAAAGGAAGAAATGGCACTTTTTAAGTCGGGATACTTCCTTTTAAAAGGAATTTTTCTATCGAGGATATTGTAAATCCAGAGAATCTCGGCAGGGGTATTTTTCTTTAAGTGATTAACGATATCAAAATTGTCCTCTATATATAACTCAAGCTTCAGTTTTTTTATCATTTGTTCTTTAAACAGATGAGGTTCTTCATCTTTACTATTAAAAAATACACCGGTAAATGTTTTTTCTAATTTATTTTTCTTTACCCAATTATCTACACTTTTCCCCAAAAAATTATAGCGAGCAGTAATAAGATAGGCTTCAATTTCTCCTTTTTTTACGAGCTCAGTAATCTCATTAATACCTGGGGCATTATAAATACTTGATTTGTGTACAAAACGCCAGAAGATTTTTTCATATGTTGTTTTTGGATAATAAAAATGCAACTTCTTTTTTTTCTGAAAAATTCTCTTGAAAGATGAAGCAATCGGCCTGATAATACGACCTGGATTATAGAGGAGGACACCATCCATATCGAATCCTACGCGAAGGGGAGGTGTTTTCATTTTCATATAGTATGTAGCATATAACATGTGAGCTGAAAAATCAAAATCAAAGCTTTAAAATAATTTTTAAGAATTTTTCGAGCCTAGGCGGTATAATCGAAGGGTGCCCAAAAACGCGCGGAAAAAGTGCGGCCAGCAGGGCTCAGCAGCTTTTGAGCGCTTTTTGGGAAGTATCAATCATGACGGAGTCTGGGCGAATACTACTTAGGAGTAATAGATTCGGAGGAATTTTGAAAAGTGTTTTCGAATTTAAAACTTTGATTTTTTGCTTTCTGCAGGTATACTTATCCATATGCTATCTCTATTTGCCCAGCTTGGATCTTTTTTCATATATACCTACGGCGTTTTTCTTGTTCTTGGGTTCTTTTGGGGGTGTTTTTTTATATGGAAACATATCCGTATTTCAAAATTTCAAGAAGAACTATCATTTGATATTACCTTTATTTCATTTGGAGCGGCACTTGTCGTAGGACGACTTGTGTATGGGATGTTACATTTTAATGAATTTGGATTAAACCTATTAAAATACATTTTAATAAACGGCTATCCGGGCATGTCTTCTCTTGGAATGGTTATTGGGGGAGTGGGGGCAATGTATTATTTATGTCAGAAAAATAAGATCAACTTTAGTGAGTTTAGCGACTATATTATTCCATCGTTTTTTATTTTTGCCAGTATTGCTGAGCTTGGGGCATTTATTGCAGGGATAGAGCCGGGGCTCATGACAAAGTGGTTTCGTCATCCTGTTGCACTCTATAAAGCGATACTCTTAGGGATTGGAGCATCTATTTCAATTCGTCTTTTTTATTCGATTAGAAAAGAAAAAGTGGAGAAAGGAATCATCCTTTCTTTGTTTATTTTCCTCTATTCTTTTACTTATAGCGCCTTTCATTTTTTGAAGGATAAGCGCGCCCTAATAGGCGATAGTACTGTCGAACTAGGCTCCTTTTATATTTTGCTCTTGACATCTTGTTTTTATTTTGTGTATTATTTCAGAGTTTTTATTGGTGCGAGTTTTAAAAAATTTATTAATTTGAATACTAACTATGTCAAAACAATTGTCAAAAACATTTCTTACAAATCAGAAAAGCATAATAGAGGAGGAGCAGAAAAAATTAACACTCCAGATAGAAAATCTAAAGACTGAAGATCCATTCTCCGATCCAGGACATGTTACTGATAATGCTGCCGTTGATACCGATGTACGTGAGCAGGTTGGTCATGACACAATCGAAGCAGAAATAAAAGATTCGAAAAAAAGACTTATCGAACTTGGTGCAGCTCTTGAATCTATGAAAAAAGGGAATTATGGCGTATGTCAACGATGTAATAAGAGCATTCCTCAAGCTCGTCTGGAAATCGTTCCAGAAGCAAAATTCTGCATTGAATGTAAAAAAGCCTTGAGCAGTTAACGTGCACTACTAGTCACACGGGAAGTACGATATACTGAATAGATATGGGTGAATTGCCGGCGTCATTGTTTTTTAATGCAAGCATGTTTTTGTTGATTCCTCTCGTTATTGCATATATTTTTAAAAAAAATAAAATATCTCCCATTGTTGGGTATATGCTGGGAGGAATAGTTCTGGCAAATTTTTTTGGTGGGCTTACAAATCACGCCTCTCTTGATAACTTTGCCTATTTTGGCATTTTGCTCCTTATGTTTACTGTTGGTCTTGAGACGCAGTTTGATCGGATGCTTTCTCTCAAAAAATTTATTATGTACGGAGGACTACTCCAGCTTACATTTTCTGCAGTTGTCGTTAGCATTCTCAGTGGACTCTTTGGATTTACCTTTGTCCAGTCACTTCTTATTGGTATAGCACTATCATCTTCATCTACCACTATAGTTGCAAAAATAATTCAAGATAAAGGAGAGGAGGGGTCATTTGTTGGGGAGCTTACAATGGGTATTCTTATGTTTCAAGATCTCGCTTTTATCCCATTTATGGTTATTTTCAACTCTCTTACCGGGGAAAGCTCAACACCTTTACAAATTGTACAAAAAATCGTCATCGATGTAGTATTTGCAAGTCTCATCCTTGCATTTGCCTACTATGTCGGAAAAAGGATTGCACCGATTATTTTTAACAAATTTGCACTGTTATCTCGTGAACTTCTCAATCTCTTTATGCTGTTGTCTATTTTTCTCACTGCCTATATTTCCACTCTCCTTCATATCTCTCCATTTATTAGTATTTTTGTTGCAGGTGTAATTGTCGCTCAAACTGCAGAGCATCATCATATTTTTTCACAGATTCGGCCCTTTAGGGACATATTATCAATAATCTTCTTTATATATATTGGCATGAACATTAATCTTGGAGTATTGTTCCCATCTCTTCTTCCCATGTTGTTGTTTGCAGTCCTCGTTATGACATTTAAAGCAATCATTATTTTCCTCATCTTCACTTCATTTAAACTTCATTCAAAACTATCTACCTATTTAGCTCTCTATCTGTTTCAAATAGATGAAGACGCCTTTATTCTCATGTCTGTAGCCTATGCGAATAAACTATTTACTCAGGAGCAGTACATGTTTATCATATCTACAGTACTCGTAAGTCTTTTATTTACTCCAACGCTTATTGCAAAAAAAGAAAAAGTATACAAAACATTTTGGCATTTTATCGCTCGATTCCTTCCATTTCTTCATTCCTATGTTGTAAAACGTATTGATCGAGATAAGTCTTCAATTGATGCCCTTGATATAAAAAATCATGTTGTTCTCTGTGGATATGGCCGTATAGGGTCATATGTTGGTCGCGCGCTTCTGTTGGCAGATATTCCATTTATTGCAATTGACTACAACTTTCAAACGGTTGAAAAGGCAAAAAAATTAGGCGTCAACATTATTTACGGAGACCCCTCAGATATAGATATGCTCGATTATGCGGAGACAGAGTATGCAATGGCGATAGTTCTTGCGCTCCCTGACAGATTTGCACAAGAGAGTATAGTGATAAATGCAAAGCACTTAAATAAGGACATTATTGTTATGAGCCGTGTGCATAAGATTATTGACCATAAACGGATGAAGGATTTGGGAGTACATGTTGTTGTCCAGCCCGAATTTGAAGCCTCTCTTTCAATAATAAAGAAATTACTCATGCTTAAACACGTCAGTAAAGATGATATTGTAAAACACATTTCCTATTTCAAAAAAGAACACGAAGGGCTATGAACACAATACATCATAAGCTTGCGCTGTATGTGGGCATATTTTTCTGTTTATTCGTTTTTCTCTATATTTGTCTTCGTCTTCTTATTTCCTCAGCTTTTTTTTCGCCCAGTAATAGAATAAATGTATTATTTTATTCTGAAGTACCAGTATATTTCTCTCTCGAGAAGAATGGTGAAGTGCATTACACCACCTCGTTTCAAGCAGAGGGAAGGGTAGCGGTACCAGGAGGATATGGTGTATATCGTCTTGGTGCATTAGGAAAGCTAGCCTATCTTGAAAAAAATCCAGAACTATTGAACCGATCATTTTCTAGAATTACTGGTTCCATGCTTAATTACTATTTTTATCCTCGCACTGATACTATTTTTTATGGAAAAAAAGACGGTGTTCACCTGCCTTCGATAGGGGACATATTCTTACTTGAATCAAACGCTAACGTGTTTGACCGTTTGTACCTTTGGCTTCAGTTTATAGGAAAACGAACAACAGATTTTCATGAAATTCACATTAAAAAGATAGTAACAGGGGATGACATACTTCTTTCCGACACGACATTTGCAGAGCAATACTTAGGGTATTTCTATCAAAAGCGATTCAGAAAAGAAAATAAGACAGTACAAATTCTTTATTCATCTTCGTATATGGCGGCAAAAAATATAAGTAGGATTATCGATGGAGAGGGAATACGGGTAGTTGATATAGATATAGATCAAGGTCCAAAGCTAAAAACTAAAAGCTGTATAGTTATGGAAAACACAACTGGTAGATATTCATATGCGGCAGAGAAAATTGCATCGTTCTTTCAATGTTCACTTGCAAGAGGAAAAGGGAGAGTATCCGATATCGTGGTAGAATTAGGGGAGGGTGAAAAGTTGTGGGAATAGAAAAATATTAGTTATATGTAAATAGCCATGGACGTTATTATAGCCGTAGCGGTGCTCTTAGTTTTTTCATTTATCTTCGCGCTTCGTTCTATGGGAGATAGTACTATTCCAAAGGAAATACAACGGTTGCTGCTTCATAAAAAACACAGGGGGAAAATTGTCTTTTTTAAGAATAAAAAAATCAAACATTATTCTTCCTCATCTTCATCTTCAAGATCGGCAGGATGAATATCAAGGAGTTCTTCTTTTTCTTCTGTCTGTTCTGCAACCATTTTTTCCCAATCATTGAGTGAGGTGTCTTCTTCGTCCTCAGATTCTTGCTGTTCTTCTCGTTGTTCCTCTGTTTGAGGCTGGTTTGGATCACCAATTTGCTCAATATTTTTCTGAAGGTTTATAGGGAAGGAGATATGATGGCTTACAGTTCGTCCTTTTTTATCCTCTCGAATAAATACGAGCACTTTCGTAAAGCTTACTTCCTTAATATATGCTGTGTACGTACTTTTTGCCTTAATGAATAAAATAAGGCGCTTTGAAATATCATCTGCAAGTGTACCTATGTATTCATCTTCATTCGTTCGGACTTCCACTCTTCTTTTCTTTATTTTCAATACAACCTGCTGACCTATACTTAGTTGTGCCAAAACCTGTTTTTGACCAAGGTTGGCTAGAGTTGCTACTTTTGTCTTTCCGAATGATTCAATAAAGAGATGTGGGTTAAATGTTTTCTGAGTTTGAGGTTTACTTGTGCCTTTTTCAAGTATCTCTATTTTTTCTAAATATTGATGTGCAACACTATTTTTTGATTGAATACGTAAGGCTTTGTGATAATACTTTTTTGCATCTTCATATGCCGCTGTTTGCAAATAGGCATATGCAATACGAAGAAATGCATGCACACTTTTTTTATCAATCTCAAGTATCTGAGTATTTAGCTCTATAGCAAGCCCCCAATCAGATCGTATAGCTGCGTCAATTGCTTGTGTTTCTAGTCTTTCTATCTGTTCCATAATTAGCAACCAGTATACCATCTCAACCTCATTTTGCAATGTGGTAATATATATGCAACGAGCAGCCTTATATGTAACATGTAGCATGTAACATATATCATTTCAAACAGTTAAAAATTAGCTCTATTTTAAGTTCAGCTGTTTGTTTTTTGATGCTACATGTGAGACGTTATACGTTACATTTTTTCCTATGTCTGGACATTCTAAATGGGCAAACATAAAAAATAAAAAGGCAGCAAATGATAAAGTAAAAAGTGCGGCCTTTGGAAAAATTTCTCGAATAATTACACTTGCAGTCATTGAAGGGGGAGGGCAAACCAATCCGGATGCAAACTTCAAGCTCCGGCTTGCCATGGATAAAGCACGTGCTGTGAACATGCCAAAAGAAAATATTATTCGCGCTATTGATCGAGGTCATGGACCAGACTCTGCACTATTGAAAGAAACTGTATATGAAGCCTTTGGGCCCCATGGTGTTGCATTTATTATTCTCTGTACCACTGATAATCCAACTCGTACTCACAACGCGGTAAAATCAGTTATTGAGAAGAGGGGAGGCAAAATGGGAAGCCAGGGCTCTGTGCACTATCTTTTTCAAAAGTGTTCGGTAATGCAGTTTGATCTCTCACAGTCATCGGAGGATGCAGTATTTGAGTTTGGACAAGCCCTGAATGCATATGATGTAGATGAAGGTGAGGGGAAGATTACAGTATATTTTCCATTTGAACTCTTTGGAAAAGCTAAAGAAGCACTTGGTGCTCTTCACCCAGTTGTTTCAGAAATTGAGTATCGTCCAGTCAGTCGCATCGCAGTCCCTTCTGAACATGAGGCAAGACATATTTTGGAGCTTTCTGAAGCCATAGAAGATTTAGATGAGGTGCACGTCGTATTTACCAATCTTGAATAGAATATGATAATTGAAAAACGAGTGAGGTTTGTAATTTCAACGGTTGTGCTTACAATGCTTCTACTTCTGTCAACATTTTTTTTCTTTGATAAGGCCTTCCTTTTTATTCCACTTTTGATAATTGTTAGTTATGCCGCCACATATTTTGCACTGTATGAAGAGATAGAGAAGATAGAGTGGTATATGCTGTTTATTGTCCCAGTTCTCCTTTCAGTCGCACTCTATCTTTTCTATTTCTTATTTCCTGTACGGTGGCTAACTCGTATTCCATTTATTATCATTTATGGCATCAGTACGTATGCAATACTTCTTTCATCAAATATATTAAATGTTGGAGTAGAGAAGAACCTTCAACTGTATCGCGCTGCTTTCTCAGTTAACTACTTTGTTCAGACAATGGTCTACTTTTTGTTTGCAAGTGTTTTTGCATCTTTTCATTGGGGGTTTCTTGCGAATGGACTTATCTTTGGGGCTTTAGCATTTGCCATGTCAGTGCAGCTCTATTGGACAATTCATCTTGATCTTACTTTAAAAAAAGAGGTGTTTCGATATGCTTGGTTTACCGCACTTCTTTTGGCTGAGGCTAGTATTATCTTATCGTTTATACCAGTACAAGAATCAATATTTGCTCTTGTAGTTTCTGTTCTCTACTACTGCCTAGGAGGACTTCTTCATCTTCACTTAGATGAGCGCCTATTTCACCATAGCATCAGAGAGTATGTGTCCATCCTTGCAGTAATCCTCTCTCTTCTATTCTTCTCAGTTAATTGGTGAGGCTATTTAGCCTCAAAATAGGGCTAAAAACACCATTAAGCTAAAAGCTAACAGGTTAAAGCCGAAAGTATGTGATTATACCTTCAGAAACATGGTCAAACTATACATAAAATGACATAAAAATATACATAATTCCTCATGGCTAACTCATGCCTATTTGCATAAGCTAGAATTAGGGGAGTGGGGGAGTAAACAATTCACGACCGTGAATAATATGACCTATAGTATTTTAAACTATCCTATAGTAATATGTCCAAACGTACATAATTTACTATAGGACTATAATTAAACGTTCGTGAGGAATTCAACACGTAGCATAACCATGTAACATGGCAATTAAAATGAAGTATGTTTTCATGTTCTATAGCACATACTCTCCCCGGGGGAATGTGGATAACTCATATATCGTTTAGCCTCGAATACTTCTCTTTAGCTCGATGTATCGCGCTAAAAAGATATACATTGATATAGTTGTATATATAAAGATAGCCTCAAAAAGTGTTATTTGGATTGATATAATGCGCTAAATTGCTCATATACTCCCTGGAGTATGCACAGTTCCAATCATGTATATTTAGCCTCGAAAGTGGTAATTTAGAGCCATTTGATAAGCTAAATAATAATATCCATGCAGGCTGTTAAACTACCAACAATGAAGGTATTTTGTCTGTGAATAGCAACATGATAATACCAAGTAGTTATAACATTAATCACGACTTATAAACTCATATAGAGAAATATACAGAGGAGAGAGGGAGATGCTATTCCCCTCAATAGATATATTAATCATTATTCCTCAGTCAACCCGAAACGGGCATTTTATGGATAAATTACCGCAGGGAATGGTATATGCATAACGTCGTATAATGAATCTTATACGACGTTGGCCGTGGCTAAAGAAGGGGTCCTGAGTGAGCTTTTCATTTCTCATTTTAAATTCATAATTCAAAATTAATTGTATTTATCCGCGAGTTTATGTTTGCATTCCCCTCTCGTTTCCCCCATTAATTTCTATTCCTCCTGTGGGCTTTGCTATTTTTGAAATAATTACCGCAAATAACCGCACTGGAGCGTTATAACAATCTATTTATCTACTAATTTATTTTTTAAGCTTTTAACTTTCGGCTTCCCTCTGCCCTTCTTTCTCTCTTGCGAGGCTGGGGGTGTGAGAGTGAGAAGTATGATATGCTATTAGTATGATTTCGCTTCTTGATCAATCTGCGCGAGCTGCTGGAAAAATGATATTGTCTTACTTTCGTGTTGAGTCTCATATAAGTCGAAAGACTTCACATAGCGATTTGGTGACGATTGCGGATGTGACAAGTCAGAACATTATTATCGAAACCATCACAAAAGAGTTGGTAAAGCGGGGGATTTCAGAAAATGAAATAGGATTTATCGGCGAAGAAAATCTTTCAACAGACTACAGAACTCACATGTTTGTTATAGATCCGCTCGACGGCACCAATAACTTTGCATCGGGGCTGGACTACTTTGCTGTATCCATTGCATATTTTTATAAAGGAGTACCAACGGATGCTGTGATCTACTGGCCGATACGAGATATTATGTATTATGCTACGCGCGGAAAAGGAGCGTATAAAAAGAAGAGAGATGCTACAATCACAAAACTTAAGGTTGAAGATGAGCTATTAGAAAATTCCGTAGTATATACCTATTTATCTTCGCGTGCAGAGCTACTGAGTCGAGAGTTTAAACTAATGCAGAAGATATCTCCGTTGGTGCGGGGGGTGCGTATCTATGGGTCAGCCTGTATTGATCTTGTTCACTTGGCGGATAGTGATAACTCCGCACATATCGTTTTTTTCACGCATACCTATTTGTGGGACCTAGCTGCAGCATATCTTATCCTTTATGAGAGCGGTGGGATTTGCACCGACCTACGAGGAAATGAAATAACATTTGATATCTCATCTGAGAAACGGGACTTCGAAGTAATAGCTGCGCATCCAAATGTTGTAAAAGCAATACTGAAACTCATACTCCACAGTTGACATGATTTTTTATTTATTGTTTAATGAGAACTAGGTAGTTGTTACCTTATTAATTTATTACACACTATGGCAAAACCAAAGAAAAGTCTGTTTGTGGCGTCCAATAAGAGGTTGGGAATTTTAATTCTCTCAGGATTAGTAGTAATTGGTATTGCAGTGGCGATGATAGCCGTATCGCAAGTGCAGACGTCGACAAACACAAGAGCAGGAGGTGGAACTTGCAAGAGTGAAGGTGGAACTTTTTTTAGTAAAACCTGTGCCGCATTGACTAATATGGGTCGAGAGAGGTTTACTTCATTACTACAATATGATGGAAATGAAAAATATTGTTGTATACGGAGAGCACTAGACCAAAAAATTGGAAAATCATGTGATCAGCTTAAGGGAAATTTATATTCATCGTGTGCTGCCAAATCTAAGCCAGCAGCGCCCCTTATTAGAGCAACTGACATTAGCGGAGCCTTTGCTAATAATGAGAATGATAAACAGTGTTGTATTGCAGCGATTGCGAATACATTTGATTGTGATGCTGTGAGAAGCATAGTTAAATCGGTAGATCAAATAAATCATAGATGTGTTTGGTATAGTGGTAAGGCTGAGTCTGCTTTCTCTAGTTCGGTAAACGACTGTAGCACAAGAATATTAGAACAATGTAATAATTGTGTAGTAGGAGACAATGTTGGTAAATGTAAAGACTAATTCATTATTTGTTTAAAAATACCCCGCCAGGAACAGCGGGGTATTTTTTTGGCACATGCTTCTTGTAGAGGCGGGGCCCGACTTCGCTAAAGCTTCGACGGGCAAACATGCCTCGTCTCTACAAAAGACAAACCAATTAAACACAATATAAAATCGTATATTATGTTTCCGTAGAGACGTGATTAATCACGTCTCTACAAATGCAATAGCGCCATGTGGATAATATATTTGTAAAGACGCACAATTTGGACGTCTCTACAATTACGAAGAGAGTCTATTCATTATTTCAAATCCTTAAGGATTTTCAATAAATCTGCTGGGGCGACGCTATCCAACTTTTCTCCATCAAGGAAAAATGTCGGGGTGGAATTTACTCCCAGCGACTCGCCCAAAGACAGATCATTTTGGATGATTGCCTGGAGGGTTTTATCGTTTCTATCAGCGGTAAATTTTTTCACATCAAGACCCAAATCTTTCGCTACTCCAACTAAATATGCATCAAGATTTTTCATCGTTGTAAACTGAGTCTGGTCGGCAAAAAAACGTTTTGTAATTTCCTCAAATTTTCCCTGGCGAGCAGCTGCTTCTGCAGCATACGCAAGTGGAAAAGCCTGTTCATGTATTTGATACAGCGGGAAATAATGAAAGACAAAAGAAGATTTCTTTGTGACTGCGTTATTAGCATTTTTCACATCTTCAAACGCGGCTAAATATTCATGAAATATTTTGCATGCTGGGCATTGATGATCACTGAAAACTGCCAATGTGTGTTGCGCCTTTGGGTTCCACATTGTTCGCTCTGCTGGTCTATCTACTTTGATTTTTTGTATTAACGCTTCATCAGGCCCCCCACCTAAGATCATATATACTCCATACAAACCACCAAACAAAATGACGGCTGCAATGATTGAAAGTATGACTGGATTATTTTTCATACAGTGAGTTTATACAAAAATGAACTAATAGTAAAGAGGTATTTGATGAGGCTAGATAGGCCGCTATGAAGATCTAATTTGCTGTAAGATCAGTCAACTTATGCCTAAATACTACCGGCAGTCTTATAATATAGTCGAACTAAGAGATGCTAAAATAGTATAAATTAACATAGCTATTAGGCTGTCAGGACGCTCTATATATGAATTACACGCTCATTAGCACACTTAGGTAGGCTCTGCTAACACTACTATAGGATATATAATGCCAAATAATACACATCACATATATATCTAAGCTTCACATTATAGAAAGGTTTGTACCCTCATAGTAGGACTCTTAATAAGAGATTACAAGTGTAAATATACTTTCAAATAGACGGCATTACAGAGCCAAAATAACTTCGTATAGCTATTGTATTTTTTTCAATCTTGTCACACATCCATTACCATTGCTAGCAAACGTTCTGGCTAGTGTGTCCCGTTGTAGTGCCTCTTGAAAGGAGTATCAATATTCTACAGAATAGGAGTCGATGAGGTATGATCCTTGAAGACCAAGAGTGACCCCAGAACTTGAGGATTTTGTAGTAACGCCGCATTGCTCATAGGTGACTCCATTGTTAGAAACTGAGTATGCAATCTTATCTCCTTTAAACTCAGCTTTTAGAAAAACATACATATCATCTGGGGCTTTGGTAGACTTCAGAGCCTGTTTTTTTACTGACATATTTTTTTCAGTAAGTGTACAGAGATTCATACTTTCACCCGCTATTTCTACACCAGTTCCGTCTATAAGTAGCTGAATTTTTTTTGCATGTTCAGGAATGAATGAAAGCGTCACAATTCCTCGGTTAATTTGGGCAGGCTGTTCAAAATGAAACTGTTCAAAATCTGGAGTAGCAACAAATAAATATGTTCTATCTCCTATGGTCCGAAGACTCAATGACTTACTTTTTGTCACAATGATATCTGACATATACTGTGAACTATTTTCTACCCAAAACCTATCAAGATTTACTTCAGCCACATCCCCTTCTTTGGCAAGAATATGAAAGGAAATTTTTGAAATATTTTTCCATGCTGGTATGACGATTACGATTTTGTTCCATCCAACAAGAAGTTGTGAGGTGAGATCATATTCTTTATTTTGTTTATCATTTTCTATAACAGCTTTCAATGAACGTATAGAATCCTTTTTTTGTTTATCCGATATGAATAGTGAAATGTATCCTTTTGTATATCCATCTCTCAAGACGGTACTGCTTTCTTTTTGAATACTATTTTCTTTCCCGTACCAAGAGGAAAATACTACACTCGTCTTTCCTTCAAAAAATCGTTCTGAGTCGTAGGTATAATTTCCTCGCCAGTTTTCAGTCTGTTCAAATCCTGAGAGTTCAATTGTTTTATTTGCTTCATACAGTTTTGAAAAATCAACAGTAATGAATTTTTTTTGCTGCTCAAGAACAAATAAAAAGATTGCAATAATAAAGAGGAGAATGCCTACTTGAAACAAAAGCTTCTTATATCGTTTCATACCCATAACTGTACATAATAATCGGAGAACTTGCAAGATATTACATATAACGTGTAACATATGATAAGTAGCATTTGCTACGCTTGTATTATTATTAAAGAATAATACAGCTAATTAATTATCATTTAATAAAATCATATGAATAGAAAAGCAAATAGTATGGTAGTTGGATCGGTACTAACGGTCGTCGTTATTGGTATTCTTGTTTTTTTAGGCTCATTCCTACTCCGTCCTGCTCCATCAAGTAAGACCGACTCAACGAAAACAGCAAGCATTGGAGACATCGATAGAAGTGGCACAGTAGATGAATTTGATAAACAGCTAGTAAAATCAAACATCGACTGTTTAAAGACTCAACCATGTTGGAAAACAACTATTGGGAAAACAAAAGATGGAGACAACCCACTTTATATCTTTGACCTTGATTTAAATAAAGATGGAGCCATTACCCAAGAAGACCTTGATTTAGTGAAGTAATATGTATACGTTCCAATCAGATTGGTTTACACCTCAAATACCTTTGTGGGAGAAATATCTTGCAGAGTATAAAGGAAAAGAAAATCTTTCGTTCATTGAAATAGGCTCATTTGAAGGGCGATCTGCTGTGTGGCTTCTTGAAAATATCCTAACAGGTAGTTGCGCTCAATTGACATGTATCGACACATTTGGCGGAAGTATTGAAAATCAAACAAAATCGGAGATAGATCTTTCGCAGATAGAACAGAACTTCGACCACAATATTAAGGAAGCGGGATTTTCTAAGAAAGTAAAAAAAATGAAACTTCCTTCAGCAAATGCATTTCAACAACTTCCCTTTAATTCTTTTGATGTAATTTATATTGACGGCTCACATACGGCGCCCGATGTCCTATCTGACGCTGTCATGTATTTTCATCTCCTAAAAAGCGGAGGAACCATGATTTTTGATGATTATGAATGGGAAGAAATCGGGATTAGGGAGCTAGATAAACCAAAGCTAGCAATTGATGCGTTCCTTGCAATAAATAAAGAAAAAATAGAGATACTCTTCAAAGGCATCCAGGTGATTATTCGAAAGAGATGACGAATTGGAAGAGACTGTGATCTTTTGCACCGAGATCATACTTATATCTCTCATTCCCCCGGAGGAAATCGAATGTTTTCTTTTTCTGCTCAATCGACTGCTTAATAAGATCTGCACAAAGCAAAAGCCCCGCACTGTAGAATTTTTGTGCGGGATCATATCCTGAGTTATATAAAAGGATCTCATCTTCATTTTCAAAATAAAAGAGAGCTGCAGCTGGTTTTCCTTCTATGTCTAGAAATGCAAGTTTTGTCTGCCAACCTGGAATGGAAAGAAAATAGAGGTCGGAAAAAAAGCTTTTCATCTTATCAGACATAAATTTATTTTTCGAAACATCGGACAACTTGTGAAGCTTAATAAACTCTTCAAAGTCTGTGGCATTTTTTTCGGTACTATAGCGAAATCTATAGGAAGTCGTTTCTAGTCGTTTGAATTTTCTCTTTAGTTCTTTACGGTCTTTTCTATCAAGAGATTCAAGGTGTGATTCCCAACTGGATGGAAGGGAAATAAAAGGTGCGACTTCTTGGAGGGCTGCAGGTACAGGTGAAATTGCAGATAATTTTTTGAATGTTGGGCTTCCCTCGCGGATATAATCGTATTGGATAATGTTGATGGAGTGATCTTCATGAAGTGACTTATGAATCTCAGATAGGGTGAGAGTATCGTCTACCTCGCCGTAATCGGTGATTTCTTGGCCATTTAATACAGGCTTCATTCCTATAAGGATAGCCTTGTTTTCGGGAACTAGTTCATATTCTGTGCATCCAAAAAGAACACCTATACCTTCACAAAAGTGTTTTTTGAACAGGCTTCGATATTCTTCTGTCTGAAATGGATACATCATTCAATACTAATCGAGAATGAGATAAATTGATAATATAAATTGTCAAAAAAAAGTTTGGAAAGGGTTGATAATATAGAGCGGAGGCTCTGGAGATGTGCAGATTGCACAGCTCCAATATCGCGCCAGTCACCGGTGAAGGTGCCAGCCAAACTTTGTTTTGGGAGTTTCGAGAGAGAGGAGGGAGAAATACTACTGAATGGTACAGTAGTCTTTGTCGGTGAAACCGACAGAAAGTACGATTATCCAGACATTTTTTACGTCGGGAATTTGCTTCATCGCCTTGTAGGCTGCTGACATTGACTCGTACCGCACACAGGATGTGGCTCCATCAGGTTTGGAATATTTTACGAAGGTGGGATAGTTGCATCCACCTCCATCGATGTTTCCATCGAATCCCAATTTCTGATTTTGGAAACCCCACCTAGTGTCTTTGCATGTGTCAGCCGCGGCTGTTGCAAGGCGGGCATGTGAAATGTCAGCTTTAAAGCCATCAATTTCACGCCACCATGCTGTTTTTGAATTTGGATCTTCTGTGACTTTTCCAAAATCAACGCGCTGCGCAGCAGAGTATTCACCATCACAAGCAGGCTTGGTTTCGAGCACGATATAGTCGCCGGGGGCAATTTCGCTTTTCTTATTCTTGCTTTCCCCATTAATCAGAAGCCGCGGATCATCAGTATAGTAGTTCTTACCGAGTGATGCCAAGGCTTCACTCATCGTGAAGACGCCATTACTCCCAATGACCACACTGCATTGCGGCGTTGTGGTTGTAGGTGCAGACGTTGGCTCTACTGTGACTGCACTACATGCAGAAAGTAATAGGCCAAATGCAAATACAGTTAACAAGAACAGACTACCAAAACGTTTCATGATCAACATCTCCTTTTTCTTTATCGATTGAATCTCTCTCCTCTCTCAAAGTCTCCAATAAAAACGGGTAACAAATACCCATCTTTATCGGAGACTCTAAAATACAGAAAAAGACAATCTCAATAAAGAGTTCCTCACATCTCAAAATTTCAAGGTGCTAGTATCTTTGCGATGCAAGCTTTTGCATCACTCATATACCATACCAATCTCCGTGAGATACGTTATACCCAGAGAAGAGCTATTCTTCTCGGGTTTTTTGTATCCACTCCCCTTGCGAGGACTCTTAAATTATACTATAAGATAGTCTATATTTCCAGCGCAAATTGGCAATTTAGCCATGAATTACTGTTTTTATCTGAAGATAAAAGTATGAATATAGGACTATATTTTAGCCTTAAGTGCCTCAAAGGCGGAAACTGTGCCTATATCATGATAATAGCCCGTGCCCATTGTATAAGCATAGGTTGGGAATTGAGGCAAAACCCATGCTATAAACGTGCCTGGAGCATCCCCATGGTTTGTGGCTAAAAATGTCGAAAGGAGCGGAAGGCTAGCCTTGGGGAATATATAGTATGGCACGGCCATGAGGGTTGAAGTAGGGTGTTCTGGTTTTTCGATAAACTGGGTAATTTTACCCCGTTCAACCGTCACACAACCAAGCTTTCCTTTAATTTTTTCCGTATCTTGGCCGTCAAATACAACAGTTGTGATCCCTTTGAACTGCCTATAAAAGCGGATAAAATCCTGCATTTTAAGAGATGTGAGCGTATCACTTGCGATGACGAGAAGATCATCTCTGAGATTTTGTTCCTGTATTACATATACCAAATCCCCTATCGCTCCTTGTCTGTTCTCAACTGATGTGACTTTATTGTTTATCACGGTGATTGTGTCGTCAGGATATTTGCGTGAAAAATGACGCGAGAATAGATTATAAAAACAATCATTTGTAATGACGGTGGTCCCGGTGATTTCTTTTTGTTCTCTTATGTCTTCATACACATGATCGACTATGGCTTTCCCTTTTATCGGCAGTAGGGCTTTGGGGAAATTTTTTGTCAGTGGATACATGCGGGTGGAAAAGCCGGCGGCGAGAATAATACAGTGCATGAGATATTATATAAGAAAAATTCAAGTTCCAAACTCAAATAGAGCCAATGTCATTTTCTTCATCTATAATGATTAACATGAAAAGACAGATTAGATTGACGGAGGAAGGAGCTAATGAAAAACAGCAGGAGTTAGACAAGCTTCAAAAAGAGAGAATTGGGGCGGTGAGCGAATTACAAAGAGCGCGTGAAATGGGAGATCTTTCAGAAAATGCTGCATATCGAGCAGCGCGAAGCAAGCTCTCACGACTTGATAGTAGAATTCGATTCCTAAATAAAGTAATGAGGGATGTCATTGTCGTTCCTAAGCGCACTGATGGGTGTATAGGGATAGGAAGTATTGTAAATATTGAACAGAATGGTGAAAAAAAAGAAGTCACAATAGTTGATGGATATGAGTCAGATTTTATGCGGGGAAAAATATCAAGCTTCTCCCCTATCGGAAAAGCGCTGGTGGGAAGAAGAGAGGGAGAAATGATAAACGTTATGACAATTAAGGGAAGTGTAAAGTATTTGATTAACTCTATAAAATAAGGGTAGATTTCCGCATTTCACACCTCTTCTTATACAAAAAACTCGCACAATGAAATTCGAGTGCTCAGACAATTTTGCATGCGTCAAGGTATGAAATGTTCCAATTCATTTTTAAAGTTTAAGTAATATAATCTTTTTTCCTCCGGGAATCTTTCGATTGCATAGCGAAGCATTGTCCGCGGCATCGTTGATACATATTTATTTAAGAATTTTTCTTCTTCAGAAAGACCATTCCGTTTTCCTATTTCCCGCAGCATCCACCCGACAGCTTTTTGGATAAGATCATGCGGATCATTTATAAGAATTACCGCAATCGTCAAAGCTCGATCAAATCGTTCTCTTTTGATATCTGCAAATAACGAAAGCATTGCAATACGTTTTTTCCAAAGTGAGTGTGATTTAGCGAATGTTATCAACGTCGTATAATGTCTATCCTGAAGATGCTCCCCTATGATTTGCGGAGCAGATAGATCAATAAGATCCCAATTATTTATATATTTGGTATTTTCCATGTAAAGATCGAATATAGCCTTCTTTTCTTCGATACTCCCCTTTTTATACTGGTCGATGAGTATGAAAAGCGCTATGAGCCGATATTCATGGATGGGGTTTTTAAGGAGTAATAAAACGTCGTTTAATGTAATATGTGTAAATTGTTTGGCAATCTTTCGTTGGATGGGAACTATTATTCCTAAGAATCTGTCACCTTCCCCATACTGCCCCTTCCCTGTTTTAAAGAAGCGAGTGAGGATTTTTGCCTTTTCGGGGTTGGCATGGGAGTTTATTGTTTTAATTAATTCATCCATCGTAATAATTGAAAATTCACCACTTCTTTGAGTGACGGTCCAATTACTTTTTATTCGACCAGCGTTCCGATTGGTTCGCCGTAAACTATCTTTTCGATATTATCGAGAGAATTAAGATTAAACACGATGACTTTGATTCTTTCTCTTTGACAGAGGGCAAATGCAGTATTGTCCATGACTGTAAGTCCTTGTTCAAGAGCCTCTTGGTAGCTGAGTTTTTTATAGAGCTTTGCATCCTTATCCTTTTTTGGATCAGATGTGTAGACACCATCGACATTGCTCCCCTTCAGGACTACACTACAGTTAAGCTCTGCCGCTTTAAGGGCCGCTGCAGAATCTGTTGTAAAGAATGGACTCCCAGTTCCACCTGCAAGGATCACGATGCGACCCTTTTCAAGATGTCTGATGGCCTTGCGACGAACAAATGATTCACAGACCGATTGGACGACTACTTCTGACATAACACGAGTTGTTCCTCCTGCGCGCTCTATTTCTTCTTGTAGTGCAAGTGCATTCATCACCGTGCCAAGCATGCCGATGTAATCTGCCGCAGCTTTATCAGCGCCAGTGTCCTGAACTTCTCGTCCTCGAAAAAGATTTCCTGCTCCGACAACGATAGCAATCTCAACCCCTGTTTTTTTGTGAAGTTTGACGATGTATGAAGCCACTTTTTGAATAGCGGTAAAGTCAAGACCTTTATGTGTTTCGATATGGCCGAAAAGTTCTCCCGTAATTTTGAGGAGTATGCGTTTGTATTGAGGTTCTGGAGACATATGAAAAATGATGAAATGGATAACGAGTGCCGGGGAGAGGACTTGAACCTCCAATCCCTTACGGGAACAGGTTCCTAAAACCTGCGCGTCTGCCAGTTTCGCCACCCCGGCTAACTCTTTTGCTCAGAACGAATTATACAACTTTTTTTATTCGAACTGAGGCGGAAACTGACATACCAGGTTTCAAAATACTTTTTTCAGTTCCAAAATAATCTGGCCATCCCTTGATTGGTTCGATACAACAAAAATCTTGGCTATATTTTTTCTCATATCCTTCATAAACAAAACTCGTCCATAATGCTGCAGAATGGATTCCCTCAGCTTGCAATTCATATGTTGCATGGGGGAAAATAATTGTATTATTTGCCTGAAGTGCTGTGTAATGATTTGTCTCAATACTCGTTTTCATCTTCATATTGTTTATTTTAGTTGTGCTCCATCCTTGTGGAGTATCCCAATAGTAATGAATTCCAATATTCACAGGTACCTCGCCCCCCTTCAAATGATTTACGGAAACTTTATGTTTAAAGTAGCTCCCCAAAGTGATCTCCTGAGTAAGCTCAAGCTCGGCCGGATATGCTTCGGTTTGTAGCGTGTGTGTGGTTAGTACAATAGAATCGGCAGTTGGGCGTTTAACTCCCCATAACAAAGTTCTTGCAAATCCATGAAATGGAAGATTATATTTTTCTTGACCTTCTGCATCAAAACTAGGTGCACAGATATGGGTGCTTCCTTCTTTTCCATCAATGCGATTATAGGTTCCAAAGACAAGCGTATTTTTATATTTAAGCTCTTTAATCCGACCTCCATTGAGGTCAAGAATAAGAGACCAATTGTTATTTTCAATATTCATAATCAAAATCTATATTATTCTGTCGGCGTCTCCACTGGAGGCTCGACAGGAGCGGATCCATCTACCTGTCCACCCTGTGGCAAATCTTTTAATAGATTTTTTATCTCACTTGTATCTACGTTGATACCTGAATCTTTCATCATAGTATCAAACGATGGCATTTTTTTTACTGGTGAGGGTTTTGTGATCGTCACGGGTCCGTATTCAAATGTCATTGTGCTTACACCTTCCTTTGTCTTTATCTCCATCTTCCTTGCATAATAATATGTAGTATCGACCCAAATTTTTGTGGTAGAGTTGGAGACTTTTTCTGTCATTTCAAATACTGTACACATCAGCTTTCCGCACACCTCTGATCCCACTTTTTTTACCACAAGTGTATCAGCAACTTCTTTTGTCACATCTCCCAAATCCTTTTTGAGTGATTCAAAACTAAATAGATTAGTAGATGGTTTCCCTGTCTCATCTTTTGTTGGAGGAAACTCAGTCCATACAGTTTCTCCGGGTCCTTTCATATATGTTGTTTTATCAAGTGATATGAAGTTCCCTTCTTCTTTTCCATCAGTATATGAAACAGTCTCGGAATTCTCTTTTCCATCAGACTTCATAATCATTTTCTGTTTTTTTCCATCAAGCGTTGATTCACTCATCATTGTGTACCCACTAGACATAGCAACAATACCGTTTGCGGCATATTTACAGAACTCAGCGTCATATTTGCAGTTTGCTATCATTTCTTGTTGTGCCTTTTTTATTTCCGGACTCACAGTGGGAGAAGATTTTCGTTGGAGAAAAAAATAGCCACCTACTCCAAGTAATAAAAGTATAGCAATGACAGGGACTAGTTTATTTACTTTCATATTAAATCGTTAAATGGATAATATACATGATTATATCTTTTTTTCAGAAATGACACAAGGTGGGGTGGTTTTCTCATTTTCTCTTGCAATTAATAGCGTGAAAGTTATATAGTTCTGGTGTCTTATATTATTCATTACCTTATCTATAGTATGGACAGAAATCTTGCACTTGAATTTGTTCGAGTAACTGAAGCCGCTGCTATTGCATCTTCTCAATGGATTGGACGAGGGGATAAACATGCTGCGGATGGAGCTGCTGTAAAACAAATGCGAAATCGTTTTAACCAGATAGAGTTTCGCGGAAAAATTGTCATTGGCGAAGGAAAAAAAGACAAGGCACCGGAACTGTTTAACGGAGAGATTGTGGGAAAAGGAATAGGGGTTGAGCTAGATATTGCAGTAGATCCCCTTGAGTGTACTGACAGCGTTGCTCATGGGAGGTATAACGCTTTAGCCATTGTTGTGGCTGGTGCTGCAGGATCGCTTCTTAGAGCCCCAGACACATACGTTCAAAAAATCGTAGTCGGTAAAGCTGCTAGCGGAGTTGTCGACCTTGATGCGCCCGTGGCTGATAATCTCAGAAAGGCGGCCCACGCAATAGGAAAGGATATTCGAGAGATGACGACTATGGTTCTGGACCGCGAAAGACATAATAAATTAATTGAACAAATACGAGCTGTTGGAGCTAGAGTAAGACTTATTACAGATGGTGATGTGGCCGGCGCAATCGCTACCTGCTTCCCAGAATCGGGCATCGATATGTTAATTGGCACAGGCGGCAGTACGGAAGGTGTATTAGCTGCTGTTCCCGTAAAAACACTTGGAGGACAGCTTCTCTGCCGATTTACTCCTCGCAATAAGGATGAAGAAAAGGAGGCGCATGAAATGGGAATACAAGATCTCCATAAGATATTTTCTGCGGAAGATTTGGCAAAAGGAAAGGATCTCACCTTTACAGCAACTGGGGTAATTGACGGTCCCCTGCTCCCTGGTATTATTGTTAAAAATGATTTTATTATTTCTCACTCAATGGTTCTGCGAACAAAGTCGGGTACGATTCGATATATAAATACCCATCATCGTCATAATAAAAAAGAACTTGAGGAGCACCTTAGGTAACCCATTGACAGTAAGAAAAAAACCTTCTATACTCATACCATTATTATATTAGTTAAATATACAAATATATATGAGTAATAAAATGGTTGGACTTGTAATTATTGCCTTAATTACCGCTATTGGGATAGGGATTTTTACATTTGAAAAACCATCCAACAATACAACCCTCCCGACTCCCCTTCCAACGAGCGAAGTGAGAGATATAAAATCTACATACAAAGATGGAATATATGAACAGCTTGGAGCTTATATGTCTCCCGCTGGGCAAGAAGAAATTGATGTAAAGCTCACACTTAAAAATGGCATTGTTATTGAGTCGGTCGTTACGCCTAAAGCCACTGCCCCAATTTCTAAGGCAAAGCAAAATGCATTTGCAGAGGGGTATAAAACATCCGTTGTTGGAAAAAATATAAATGAGTTACAATTGGGCAAGATTGCTGGATCATCACTTACCCCAAAGGGTTTTAATGATGCGGTAGAGAAAATAAAGACACTGGCGAAGTCATCTTAAGAACTGTATGGATAATACTATTTCGTTTGAAGGGATAGGTACACATTGGGAGATTGAAATCTATACTCCCATAACCCCATCTCAATTGGGTTTTTTGCAACTTGTCATAAAACAGAGAGTAGAAAAATATGATCGTTTATACTCCCGTTTTCGACCCGACTCGTTTGTAAATAATGCACTTCTTCAAAAAGGAATTGTGAAATTGCCAGATGACTTTGAAAAGCTACTTACTATATATAATGAGCTCTATAAATTGACAGATGGGTTATTTACTCCATTAATCGGCCAGGTACTTATAGATGCGGGATATGACGCCCACTACTCATTAAAATCAAAGAAACTCCATTCCCCCCCTCCCTGGGAAGAAGTTGCTGATTTTTCATTTCCCACAGCAAACATAAAAAAATCAGTTGCCTATGATTTTGGAGCTGCGGGGAAGGGCCACTTAATTGACATTGTGTCGGATCTTCTTATAGAAAATAATGTTCCTGAATTTTGTGTGAATGCGGGCAACGATATACGTCTATTTTCAGAAAAGCCTATACGTATTGGTCTGGAAAATCCTCTAAATACAAAAGAGGCTATAGGCGTTGCAACTATTTCAAGCGGGAGTATTTGCGGCTCGGCGGGAAATAGAAGGACTTGGGGAAAGTATCACCATATCATTAATCCAACCACACTACAATCTCCGGATACCATCATTGCAACATGGACTCTCGCAAGAGAGGCATTGGTGGCAGATGCCTTGTCTACAAGTCTTTTTTTAGTGTCAGCTAAAAAATTAATCCCCCATTTTTCTTTTGAGTATCTTATATTGTTTGCCGACAACACATTTGAAAAATCCCCCCTCTTTCCTGCAGAGATATTCGTGAAGTAACGAATTTTGATACAATACTCCTATATGGATATACAGTCAGTCACCAATCTTGTTTTTGAACTGGGCCAACTAAAGCGAATAAAACATGAAGGATGGAGAATCATTGGAGTAGATAATCCAGAGACCGTTGCAGCACATTGTCTACGAGCTGCTCAGTTGGGCTATTTATTGGCGGTAATGGAAAAATATGAAAGCCCTTACGAAGTTGTGACTGCAATCGTATTTAAAGATATTGGTGAGTGTCGACTTGGCGATGTCCACAGAACAGCTAGTAGATACATAAAAAACATTAAAGAATTTGAAGAAAAAATTATTCATGAACAACTTGATAAAGTGCCAGAAATAAAAGCAGATATCTATCGCTTATGGAACGAGACAGATTTCAGAAAAACAAAAATGGGGAATATTGCAAAAGATGCTAATATGCTTGAAATGGCGTTTACGGCACAAGAGCTCGTCGATCAAGGAAATAGTGCTGCTGCCCAATGGAGAGACAATTTTAAGAATGTATTAAAAACAAAATCAGCGCTCATCTTGCTTGAAGAGCTTAAAGTGATTGGCTCAAACAATTGGTGGCAGAGAATAAATAAGCTTTGATATATTCACCCTATGAGTAAACAAAACGCAGTTCAAACAGCAATAAAAAGAGCACCTCGTGAACCTTTTCCTGGAAATCCTCTCTTTATAATTACAAAAAAGATTCTTGCTCAATGTCCTGATACATTTAATGGGTATTCCCTTCTTCAGTCGTTTGTTGGTAGTAAAATCACTCAAGATGAAAGGTCAAAACTTGATCTCTACCTTGGTATTACTGCTTTTGGATTTGCGCACCGCTACTTAGAATTCATATCCATTTCACCTGAAGAAATGAAAAATACGAAATGGATTGTTGCGGCGAACGCACTAAATGAATTAGCAAAAAATCTTGCAACAAATATATATGACTCTCTTGAGCTTATCGAAGAAAAAACGGCTGAAAGCCTTTTTGGAAAGAGGATCACTTTGAGCGACAAGCTTAAAGTAATACCCAATGGCTCGGAAAAAAAACTAAAAATTAATAAAAAAGCAGAGAAAGAAATTGTGGAGAGCGTTGTTTCTCGTGCAAAAAAGGATTTACAAAATGGTGACGGTGGTTCCGTTATCCGCTATATGATGGCTGTATACAATGAGGCGGTTATGATGTGTATAAGCAAAGGAATCCAACCTCACCTAAAAAATCTTACTCTTGGGGATGTCACTGGCAAAAATATGCCACAGTCGGTCGTTGATGTAATGGGCTATGATCCGATGGGAAAAAAAGGACTGGCAATAGGAGTTCGCGCTCTGGCGTACGAGGCGATGCTGTATGAGGCGGGAGTAGATTTTGACCCACATCGATATGACTTAGCAGCTCTGGGATGGATCGGTTTGAGAAAACGATTTGTAGAATACGGAGAGCAATTTGGGCTCTATGCACAAAATGAAGTGAAAGAATCTATGATCGGCGAAGGAGGAGCTGGGACATTGCTTCGTGTATTTACAGCAATACATATGCATTTACAGATGAAAGAGCCAGGAAAGAAATTCTCTGTCTATTTTCCCAATCCTGCATTTCGTATGGTGGGAGATGCCGCTCGTGATGCGGGGCTTATGGTAAATGAAGTAGCGACTCAACCGAGCAATAGTTTTTTTCCTGATACAAAAGAGCTCGATATCTACTTAGCCGATCATCCTGAATGTAGAGTATTTATCCTCATTCCCATTGGAAATCCTAATGCAAGCTTCCCCATCACAGAAAAAGTAGCAGATTTATTGAAGGTTCTCAAGAAGCATAATATCTACTTGGTGAATGATTTTGCTTACTTAGGGACAGGAGATAAACAGAAGAATCATGATCTCGCACAGGTTCTTTCATCATATAAAAAACGTATCGATAGTTATTCTATGTCAAAGATATTTGGACGAACGGGTCTTCGTTGCGGATGCGCAGTAACCACAGATAGTGATCTTGCTGCTCAGTTTAGTCCCGCTGCAAAGCATATTCAGCTTGGTCTTTCCTACCCCATGGAACAAGAGGCGATGGCGATTTGGGACTATGTTTCGCAAGAAGACAGAAATGTTTTGAACTCGTACTACAGAACTCAACAAAAAAATATATTGCAGACACTCAAAGATAATGATAATAAAAGAATTTCCGATGGAAAGCCTCCCCTGTTTAATAGTAAGAAGCCTATCTTTGATCAGGCAGGTCTCTATCTGTATATTGCACTGGAAGGATATGATGCCTTCGATGTTATGCAAGAAACGGGATATGTAGGAGTACCAGACTCTGCATTTTCAAACGCTTCCCTCGCCGTTGAGGGCCCCTATATGCGATTTGCTTTGGGAGTAGAACGGATATAATGGTTTATTTCAGAGCAAGGACCTGCTTTACCTCTATTATAGATTCTCTTGGATATTTTGTCTTAAAGAGCACAGCACTCCACCCAAATGACATTGCCGCTTGCGTATTTATCTCTTTATCATCAACAAGTAGCAATTGAGACGGTGTGAGAAGTACTGATTTTGAAGCGATATCAAAGATTTCTTTTTCTGGTTTTATATAACCGATTGAAGATGAAATGATTTGAGACTCATAGTGGATAGTAGGGATAAGCCCCCTTTCTTTTATCGAGCTGAATACATCTTCTGCAACATTGGACAAAATGCCTACTCCCATTTCTCCCTCAAGTTCATGAATAAAATCATATGTTTCTTGTATTATCGTAAACCTATCAACAAACTCCCTTACAAGCGCGTGTTTTAAGTGTTTTTTAGGGTTAAAGGTATCGTAAAAAATTGGTTCAAAATCTGCCCAAGAAAATGTTCCCCTGTCTAATCCATCAGCATATTTTTTGAATAGTTCAACTGCTGCATCTGCGGAAATGCCAAGTTCAACAGCTGTATTTCGAACTGATGCGATGTGATCAATAATCACTCCCCCAATATCAAAAAAAACGGTATTAATTTTTTGCATATAAAATAAAGTTAATTATCCAATTTTTTTTATTAAACTTTCCACAAGCTTCTCAAGCTGATTTCTCATTGCGACGTGGAATTCATAATCCTTCCCTTCTCCATTTTTAATATCCCAGAAAATAAGTTTATCTGAATTTTGAAGATAGTCTGGAAGATATATTTTGTCGGTTATAACAATAATTTTATCGGCGAACTCTGTCAACTCTTTTGATAGTCGTACCGGATTCTTATTCGCAACGTCAATATTTTTTTCCTTGAGCACTTGAACTGTTAATGGTGCGACGTCTTTCAGTTTTTGTTCTGAAAACGGAGCTGTGTGAGTACCAGCGGAAATACCAATATTATTAGTGGTAGAAGCATTGAACAATTCTTCAGCCATCTGGCTTCTCCCCATATTCCATTTGCAGACAAATAAGATTTTCATATGTATATTGTATACGATAAATCCCTCCCCTATTTTGTTGATATACTCAATATGTATTGGGATTCATTCATCCTCACATTTATGAAAGAAGATCTATTAAAAGAACATGCACCACGACCCGCACTGCTTGATATCGTGAAACTTGACGGGAGATGGGCTCAAGTAATTGTGGGTGGAGGATATGTCAATTACCTGTCAGAAAATCAAGTGAGAGAAATAGAATGGAATGAATATACTTTTAAAAAAAGATGGGGATTATCCGTTGATACACTTATTGAGTTAGGGCAATCGTTTACTCAAAAGGAAGTAGATAATATTCACTGGGGACCAGAGGAAATACAACACCCTCAGCTAAAACGACAAGTTACTGTTTTTGGCGAATACCAATCAAAAAAATAATATTATTTTCTCTCATTAGAAAAACAAATACCAGTTGAAGGGATTTCTCAAATAATAAGAATGCATTTTGTTTTGAAAAGGTATATTATGAATATAGAGTGGTAAAAATAATCCACGAGACAGTTTTGTAGTACCCATAAAAATGAAAGCAAACAAACTAGACTTAGAAAAGTTAAAAAAAAGACTCAAAAAGTTTTTTATCGAAAATGCCACCTTTGCGCCTCTGCGTATCATGAAGCAAGATGAGAAGTTCCATCTTCTTCTTCAAAAAAAAGATAGCTCAAGCATTCAAGATATTACTGCCACAAGTGTAGATGGGTTTTCGTTTGAAACTGCAAAAAAACATACTCCATATCATGCTCCAGCTGGATTTACAAAATCTGCAATAGTTACTAACTATAAATATGGCGATCAGCATGTTATGTACTATGGAGATAGAAGCATTCAGGTAGCTTTTTCTGAGGATGGAGAAGAGTGGAAGTCTACAAAACGACCAGTAATCATTGCAGCACATCCTTTAGAAGTGTGTAATGTCTTTTTGCGGTCTAATGGATTACTTCTCATATATTTTGAACGAAAAATTGTAAATAAAATTTCGTATTACTCTACTCATTTGGCATTCTTCGATAAAGGTAACCCTCAAACAGTGTTGTGGAAGACAGAAAAGCCAGTATGGAGGCAAGAAGATGTTTGGCCCAATAAAAAAATCACACCAATTGGAGCAGCTTTTCATAATGAAGAGTTAATAACCTACTGGTCTCTTGAAAAAGAAGGTATTTTTGGGGTAATTCTTTCTGGTTTCCTTTTTGACCCAATGATGCTGGGAAAGAAGAGTTTAAAATTACAAAAGCATATCACCAATCCTATTCTCGCTCCTCAAGAGCAGCATGATTGGGAGGCCTTTACTACGTTTAATCCTGCGGCGGTGTACGCAGGTGATAAAGTACACATCCTCTATCGTGCGCAGGGGTTTGATTATATTTCTTCGGTCGGCTACGCAGTAAGCAAAGATGGTATATCTATTGATCAGCGATTGCCCCAACCTGTCTATCAGCCCGAAATGGATTTTGAAACAAACACTACTGGTTCTGCAAATCCGGACCTTATGTCAGGTGGAGGATTTGGAGGATGCGAAGACCCACGCGTTACATTGTTAGGAGATAGAGTATACATGACCTATGTTGCCTTTAACGGATGGACATCAATTCGACTCGCTCTTACTTCTATTGCCTTGGAAGACTTTCTTAATCAGCGATGGAATTGGACGAAACCCGTTCTTCTCTCCAAGCCAGGGATTATTGATAAAAGCGGTTGTCTTCTTCCTGAAAAAATAAATGGTAAGTATGTTTTTTTTCATAGAATATTCCCGAATATTCTTATCGATTATGTTGATGACTTAAATTTTGACGGAGAAAACAATTGGCTTAAGGGTGAATATTCAATTAAAATTCGTCCCGATAAATGGGATAGTCGCAAGATTGGAGCGGGAGCTCCCCCAATCAAAACAAAAGATGGATGGCTCCTTATTTATTATGGTGTGGATGACCGGGATGCAAGTAAATACCATATCGGTGCAATGCTTTTAGATTTGAAAAATCCTGCAAAGGTGTTATATCGATCAGATGAACCTATTCTGGGACCAACTGAGGAATATGAAAATGTTGGATTTAAACCAGGTATTGCTTATCCATGTGGAGCAGTTGTTAAAGATAATGAGTTACTTGTATATTATGGAGGAGCAGACTCAGTGGTCTGTGTCGCCACAGCAAACCTTGATACATTTCTCAAAGAATTAAAATCAAAAAAACCAGTTCATCTGCATAGTATTACTATTCGAGAAGTGACATATTAATTTCACGAATGACTCTTACACGCCACCCTCAAAATCCCATTCTCAAACCGAATGTACATAATCCATGGGAAAGTCTCGCTGCCTTTAATGGGACAGTAATAAAGCAAGATGGTGAGTATATCTTGTTCTATCGTGCCATGGGGCAGGAACAAATCTATAAAAATAGAAAGTTATGTTTATCCGTAATTGGAAAAGCTACCAGCACAGACGGTGTCTCTTTTGCGAACAGAATTCCATTTATTGAGCCTCAAGAAAAGTGGGAGTTGTATGGATGCGAAGACCCACGCATTACTAAAATCGATAAAACGTATTATATTTTCTACACAGCTCTTGCCAACTATCCTCCCAATCATTTAGGCATTCGTTCGGCCGTGGCCGTTTCAAGAGATTTGAAAACGATTGATGAGAGACATCTTATTACTCCTTTTAACGCAAAGGCGATGACGCTTTTTCCTGAAAAAATAAATGGCCTATACACAGTTCTTCTTACGGTAAATCCGGACAAACCACCCTCGTTTATTGCATACGCACAGTTTGAAAAACTTGAAACTTTGTGGGATATGTCCTTTTGGCACGATTGGTACGAACACGCTGAAGAAAGTGCCATCAATCTTCGTCGTGTGAATAGTGATCAAGTGGAGATTGGAGCGTCCCCTATTAAAACAAAAGATGGATGGCTACTTATTTATTCCTACATTAAACACTATCTCAGTAGCTCTCTCAAAAAAGAATTTCGTATAGAAGCCCTTCTATTGGATGAAAAAGACCCAAGTCACATCAAGGGACGAGTGGAAAAACCACTCCTTATCCCGGAGGCATCATATGAATTAAATGGCCAGACTGCGGATATAGCCTTTCCTGAAGGGGCTCTTATTGAAGATGATATATTAAAAATATATTATGGTGGAGCAGATAGCTGTTGTGCTCTCGCAACAGTTTCCTGGTCCGAGTTGCGGAAGAAGTTCGAGATCAATGCTCCCTCAACCCTCAAGTGCGAGAAATTTGTAAATAATCCCCTTCTCCAACCCATGCCAGATCATCCTTGGGAAAATGCCGGAGTATGTAACACTGCAGCACTATTACTTGAAGGAAAGACATATCTCGTGTATCGTGCGTTTACAAAAAATAACACTTCAAATCTGGGGATGGCCATAAGTAACGATGGGCTTTTTATCGATGAGAGGCTTCACGATCCTATCTATCCTCTGCGCACAAAGTATGAAACACCAATACGAGATGGGATGGCAAGTGGAGCGGAGGATCCGCGCATCACTCAGATAGGAGATATTTTGTATATGTGCTATACCGCATATAACGGAGATACATGGCAGCTGGGCTTTTCCTCAATAACAGTGCAAGACTTTTTAGCTCGTCGCTGGCATAAATGGACTATTCCAAAAATAATATCTCCCCCGCATATCTTAGACAAGGATGGTGCTCTTTTCCCAGAAAAAATAAAGGGAAAATATGTTTTTTTTCACCGCATAGAGCCAAATGTCGTAATATCTAGCGTGGATGATTTAGATTTTCGAAATAATATATTTTTAAAAAGTGAAGGAATAATAGCACCACGCAATGGTTCTTGGGATGGTGTAAAAATCGGCATTAATGGCCCCCCTATTAAAACAGAAAAAGGGTGGCTGGTGTTTTATCATGGGGTAAGTAAGATAGATTATCATTATCGTATCGGCGCGCTTCTTCTTGATTTGCTTGATGTCACCAAAATTATTGGGAGAACCTCGTATCCTATATTAGAGCCAGAAACACAATTTGAACGAGAAGGTGTGGTAAATAATGTAGTATTTTCCAATGGTCATACGGTGCAGGGAGACACTATTACCATCTACTATGGCGGAGCTGATAAAGTGATATGTGGAGCGAAAATAAGCCTCAAAAAACTCCTTGATTACTGCGTGAGAAGCGACTCAAAAAGATATCTTGAATAATGGTTAATGGATGAAGACTCCTGCTAACATAAACGAAATAAAATAGACAGCTACTCCCCCGGCAATATCAATAATATAGTGTTGTTTAGTAAACAGGACAGACAAAACTACCAAAGATATTGAAGTCCAAATATACGGAATGAATTGAGGAAATACAAAAGAAAGGCGATGTCCACAGAGTAAAGCTACAAAAATATGAGCGCTCGGGAATCCATTTGTGTCTCCATCATGTGTATAGAGTTTGTTTATCCAAGACGTAAAATAGGAAGTATGAATTGCTGGTGGGCGATGTACTCCGTTGGGTACAAAATACCAAAAAATTATCGCAATAATATAAGAAATAATAAGACTCAAGAGAAAAGGGGAAATATACGGTGTATTCCATAGGACAATTCCGGTAAAAATGATACCGGGATGATGGAGCAAATACGGCACTATAAAAATAGGGATAAGGGGGATTTTATCGTCAAGCGGAAGCTTCCAATAATATTTGGACCTCCTCTTATTTAAAGGGATATAGAGACTTTTAATCGGAAGGAGCAGAAGCAAGAGGATAAGCTTCATTGGTATTAGTCTATCATATACCCCTTCTCATTAGATCACTACTTCAATAATAGATATACATATTATATAAGTATAAATAGACTTGACTTACCTCCCTAAAATTACATATACTCTATCTTCCCATTACAAATTTATTAATGAAAAATGAAAAATAAAAGCCGCAGTATTTTTTTAGGAACAGTTATTGTTATTTCTGCAGCAAGCGGTCTATTGGGAGGTTCATTTGCGTATTTCAGTGCTCAGCGCACTCTTTCACAAAGTAGATTTGCAGCGGGAACATTAGATCTTAACGTGCAGTCAAACGGGCAGTCGCTTGAACCAATAGTGATAAATAATGTAGGAGCGCAACCAGATATTACAGGAAGCAAGGTATGGCAAGTAAAAAACACAGGAACGCTCCCCGGGCGCTTAATGCTTCAGCTTCAAAATGTCTCTAATAAAGAAAATGGGTGTAACGATCAGGAGAAACAGATCGAACCAAACTGTGAGACAAAAACAGAGGGTGATTTAGGCGAGGCTATTACGCTCACCGTGAGTATGGATGGAGAAAAAAAGGTGTCCTCCACCCTCTCAAATGAGGAAAGTAGTAAAATTGGAACCGATTGGGATGCTCTCTCTCCTGTTATTTTGCAACCCGGACAAGAAACAACATTGACCGCTTCATGGAGCGCTTTAGAAAGCAATTATGGGAATGAAGTACAAAGTGACAGTGTAAACTTTGATATGGACTTTCGTCTTGTCCAACAAAATACACAAATATAATGAAACGGTTTATGGTGGGCATCATTGCCATTGTTATTATCTTTTTCTCTCTCAATTTACTTCTTGCTAATGGGGGTATGATGAGGAGTTATCATTCCTATGTAGTGCAGTCAGGTTCTATGGAACCAACAATCATGACAGGTGACATAATATTCGTTTCCCATCAAGATCAATATCATAAAAATGATGTAATCACCTTTAAAGAGGGCGATAGTAGAATCATTACTCATCGAGTGGTTGATGATCGGAATTTTCAACTTACTACAAAAGGGGATGCAAATAGAATTGAAGATAATAGCTCCGTTTCACTCAGTCATGTTATCGGAAAAGTATTTTTT